>Ga0307937_1000071_pt1 | contig 66291 bp, 73 predicted proteins | sample OrgLakmetagenom3_FD_201814 | JGI IMG/M metagenome (GOLD analysis project Ga0307937, IMG submission 201814) | Saline water microbial communities from Organic Lake, Antarctica - #3 | ecosystem: Environmental > Aquatic > Non-marine Saline and Alkaline > Saline | place: Antarctica: Organic Lake...
ACCCATTGCTTCCGCAAGAGTCATAGTGATTGCTGCTGTTAACGTTGTTTTACCGTGATCGACGTGACCGATTGTACCAATGTTTACGTGTGGTTTTGAACGGTCAAATTTTTCCTTAGCCATGATGTTTCTCCTTACAAATATTTTTTGCAATTTAGGCGTTAATACATATTTAACTTAAAATAAACAATTTTAATGTCACCGAGTATGCTTGAAGCAAACTAAACTGACAATTATTTTTAAACTATTTTTTTAATATTTTATAACTTTATATCTTTATTTTTAAAAAAGCCAAATATTCCATTTAAGTCTTAGGCTGGAGCTCTCGACGAGATTTGAACTCGTGGCCTCTTCCTTACCAAGGAAGCACTCTACCCCTGAGCTACGAGAGCGTAAAGCCGATTCACTTTTTTTATTTATAAACAAAAAGCTCTTGATAGTAAACACTTATTAGGCGTTTATAACAGAGCTTATTTTCGGCTATAATGCTTAAAAAATGAAGTCTTATTTTTTGCCTACCGGTCAATGACCTGAAGCGCTATTTAAAAGAAAATGGAGCGGGCGATGAGGCTCGAACTCACGACCCCAAGCTTGGAAGGCTTGTGCTCTACCAACTGAGCTACACCCGCTTATTTTATTTGGTATTCATCAACCATGAGTGAAGATGGTGGCGCGAGATGGATTCGAACCATCGAAGGCATACGCCGGCAGATTTACAGTCTGCTCCCTTTAGCCACTCGGGAACCACGCCTTTGAAATGGAGCAACTCACAGGAGTCGAACCTGCGACCGTCGGTTTACAAAACCGATGCTCTACCAACTGAGCTAGAGTTGCCCAAAGTGTCACCTTCTTCATCATTGATGAGCATAATTTATAATTGGTAAGGATAATAAAAGCAAGTTATTTTTTACAAAATAAATAACTTTTCTATTTTTTAGAAAAACACTTTTCCATAGAAATTGCAGCTGCAACTGAAACATTTAAAGATCTCGTCTCCCCCTGAGGGATAAGAGCAAGTTGATGCTTAATGTTTCTTAGGACTGCATGAGAAATACCTGACTCTTCTTTCCCTAAAACTAAACATGTCCCAAGCCCAGCAGACTTTAAGATCTCATCAGTTATTGGGGACTCAACATGCTCTGTTAAACCTATGCAAGTAACACCCTTCTTTGTCAGTGTAGAAATTACTTTCGAAAGATTACCAACCTGAACAATTTTTAATGACTCTGTAGCTCCAGAAGCAATTCTAAAAAAAGATGGCGTAAACCCAAATGATTTTTTACCTGGTAAGACAACTATATCCACACCGTAGAAGCTTGCTGTTCTTAAAATAGCAGCGCCATTGTGGACATCAGTAACCTGATCAAGGCATAGAATCTTTAAATCATCTCTATGAGATATCTCTTCATATAACCAGTTGTTATCAAAAGTCTCAATGGGACTTGCAATAATAAATACTCCAGAGGGAATTCTAGTAAAGTCTACGTCGAGTGTTTTAAAATACTCTTTACCTCTTTCTTGAAGCGCATGTGGCTCTAGAAATGTTTTATTGAGGCCTGCAAATTCTTTCTGAGTAATGTCAGAACGTTTAAATAAATCTTTCTTACCTTCTTCTGTGAGAAAGATTCCATGAATCACTCTATCAGGATTTTTAATTGCAGCTGCAATACTGTGGACACCAACAATTAAATCAAATTCTTCCATTATTTTCCTAACTGCTTAAGCAATGATGTGATTTTCGCTTGTAGATCACTTTGTTTAACTTTAAGTACTTCTCCGGTCGACCTAATCTTTATCTCTAACTCTCCAGAAGCCTCATAGTCGCGTTCGCCGAGCGTGATCCTAAGTGGCAAGCCTAATAGATCTGCATCCTTAAACATTGGGCCAGGACCCATACCGCGGTCATCAAATAGTACGTCTATGTCACCAGATTTTAATTCTGTATAAATATCTTCACTTAATTTTTTTGTTTCTTCTTTTTTACCAATGACTGCGAAGTACACATCAAATGGTGCAATTGAAGCCGGCCAGATAATTCCATTTTCATCGTTTTTTTGCTCGATAGCTGCAGCCATTGTTCTCGAAATACCTATTCCATAGCATCCCATAAGGGGAATCTGTTTCTTGCCGTTTTGATCCAGAACAGTGGAATTCATAGATTTTGTATACTTATTTCCAAGTTGAAAAATATGTCCAACTTCAATACCTTTTCTAAACTCAACTTTTGTTGTTCCGTCACTTGCAAAGTCACCAATCTTCGCCATTCTAACATCAGCAACTTTTCTTTTTTCGCAGTCTCTTGCAGGGACAAAGCCCTTGACGTGAAAATCTTCTTTATTGGCACCAACAATATATGATTTATCTAAATCAATTTCGGAATCAAAAATGACACTGATTTGATCACTTTTACCAAGTGGACTCATATATCCTTTTGGTAAGTTTAAAGACTTTAATACCTCTTCAGTAGCAACTTCTATAGCACCTGCTTTAAGACTATTTAAAAGTTTTACTTCATTTAATTCATCGTCACCTAAAAGCATAATCATATAGTTAACTGACTTAGCACCATACTTTGCACTGAATACCAAAGTCTTTAGGCTTTGGTGAACTGGTTGGTTTAGGCTCTCACATACATCTTTACAGGTTTGAAGGCCTTTAGTTTCAATTTCTTGAAGGTCTGTTGCAGATGTAAACTCAATTGGTCCACGAGTCGTTTGTGCTTTTTCAATATTGGCTGCATACCCTATTGCTGGTGCAACTACGACGACATCTTCTCCATTATCTGCAATAACTTGAAATTCGTGAGTTTTAGAATCAGCACTACCCATCGCACCGGCATCAGCTTCAACAATTATATGCTCAAGGCCCATACGCGTAAAAATATTTGAATATGCTTGATAAAATTTTTCGTATTCTTTATCCATACTCTCTTTATCCATAGAGAAAGTGTATGCGTCTTTCATGATAAATTCACGTCCGCGCATGAGTCCAAAACGAGGGCGAATTTCATCTCTAAATTTTGTATTGATTTGATAAAGAGATACGGGAAGGTTTTTATAAGATGAAACCGTCTTTTTAAAAATATTTGTTATTGTCTCTTCATTTGTTGGGCTCAGACAGAAGTCTGCATTTTTACGGTCTACAAAACGAAGCATCTCAGGGCCCATTGTGTCCCAACGTCCAGACTCTTTCCAAACTTCACTTGGAGTAACCATATTCATGAGAAGTTCTTGAGAATCAATTGCGTTTAGTTCTGAGCGTACAATATTTTTAATTTTTTCTAGAACTCTTACTGCCATTGGAAGATAAGAATAGATTCCACCGGCTTCTTTTTGAATAAAGCCCGCTCTCATAAGTAGTTTATGAGAAGTTACTTCAGCATCAGACGGGACTTCTTTATAAGTCTGCCAAAAGCTTTTAGATAATTTCATTTGAATGCCTTATTTGAATATACTGTTAGTGTAGACGTCTTTTGTTTCAACAAACATTTCCATTACACAGTCTTCTGCTAGATCAGCTCCAACAGTAACGATTAGACCGGATGATTGTTTGATATCGATAAGTTTTATATCTGAAATTGACTCTCCATCATTACAAAATTCAGAGATATCAAATTTTAGAAGTTCAACCTTGATCATTGGAAGAGACATCGACTCAACAAGTTCAATTTTAGAGTTTTTAGGAAGCTCTAATTTATATCCCTCTTTTTCTAAAGTGATAGCTCGGTTTGTTGAATATTTTTTATTTTTTTCTAAATCAGACCACTTAGATTGTGCAAAAGTAACTGTTGAAAAAAGAATAACAAAAATAAAAATTTGCTTCATTAGGACCCCATAATTATATATTATGGGTTTATCTACACTATTAAGATAATATTGAAAAGCTAGTTTGTAACACTTATCATGTGCGGAAGTCTGTGGGCTTCTTGCACTTCAGCAGTCAAAGAGCTTGCTGAAACAATTTCATAAGCTGATTGTGTTTCCAGTATCTTACGGCACAATAAATTATGAAGATGATGACCTGACTTGTAAGTTGTTATTTTTCCAGCAATCTCGTAACCCATTAAAGAAATATCTCCAATAGTATCGAGAATCTTATGACGAACGAATTCGTCAGCAAAACGTAAACCTTCTGGATTAATAACTTTAAAGTCATCTAATACAACTGCATTATCTAAAGATCCACCCTGAACGAGCCCTTTACGCTTGAGCATATCAACATCTCTCAACATACCAAAAGTACGTGCACGGCTGATGTCATTAATAAAGTTCTCACAACTAAATTCGAAAGTTTCTCTTTGAGTTTTAATAGCTGGATGGGCGAAAACAATTGTTGAATCAATTATTAAATTCTTCGCTGGCTCAATTTGAGCCCACTTACCATCGTGTTCAACACGAACGGTATCAGTTATAATCATAAATTTTTTTGTTTTATTTAGATGTTGAACGCCTGTCTCTTTTAAAATAAAGACAAACGATGCGCCCGAGCCGTCCATAATAGGAACTTCAGGTCCGTCTATTTCACAGTAAACGTTATCGATACCCAAACCATAGAATGCAGCAAGTAGATGCTCTACTGTATGAATTGCTTCTTTGCCTGCTCCAAGAGTTGTATTATTGTCTGTAGCTCCAACACTTAGTGCGTCAGCTTTTTGATCTTTTGAATTCTCAACATCCACTCTTCTGAAAATAATTCCAGTGTTAGCTTCTGCTGGATGGAGTTTCAATTTTACTTTTTTCCCAGAGTGCAGTCCTATTCCAGTAACTTGCACTTCTTTAGCGAGGGTTCTTTGATAAATCATTATATTTCCTTAAGGCGCACGCGTCCTAAATCTTCCTTGTTTTTGCACTACGTGTCTTATAATTATAAACTAATTTTATTAAAAAACACGAATGAAAAATTAGGGCAATTTTATCAATTATTAAACAAAATAGTAATTACTTTGTACTTCTTTGTAATAATTACAATAAGATAGCTGATAAAAGCCTTATTTAATAGATTATAACTACTTGAATTTATTTACATGTTTTATAGATTTTTCTGATAATGATCTGCCTCGAGGAGTTCTAAGTAGCAATCCTTCCTTCAAAAGGTAGGGTTCATACACTTCTTCGATCGTCTGCTTGTCTTCACTAAGAGTAGCACTCAAGGCATCTATTCCTACAGGACCACCAGAATAAAAGTCATGAATCACTGTTAGGATTTTCCTATCCATTGAATCAAGACCTAGTTCATCTATGTCTAATAAGGCCAAAGCTTTATTTACATCCTCAAGCTCAACAACAGGATGATCTTCAACTAATGCAAAATCTCTTACTCGTCTTAAAATTCTGTTAGCAATTCTTGGAGTACCGCGGCTTCTTTTTGCTATTTCAAGTTTCGCTTTATCATTTAGTTTTATATTTAATTTTCTAGAGTTGTTTTCTAAAATCTTTGAAAGGTCATCAGCTTCATAGTAATCAAAATGGAGATGAGCCATAAACCTATCTCTCAAAGGGTTTGAGAGGAGTCCACTCCTTGTGGTCGCACCAATTAAGGTGAATGGTACGAGATCAATTTGCATAGTTCTTGCACTTGCTCCCTGTCCAATGAGAATATCTAACCTAAAATCTTCCATCGCTGAATAGAGAATTTCTTCAACGGAGATGTTCATGCGGTGGATCTCATCGATGAAAAGAATATCCTGTGGAGCGATATTAGTAAGTACTGCTGCGAGATCACCTTTTTTTTCAATTGCGGGTCCACTGACAACATGGAGTTCACTTCCAATTGATCCTGCAATGATCATAGCGAGACTAGTCTTTCCCAGACCAGGAGGTCCTGAAAGAAGAACGTGATCCATAGCTGCATTTCGCTTCAGTGCAGACTTAACCATAAGATCTATATTTTCAACAACACGCTTTTGACCAATGTATTCAGTAAAGTCATTTGGACGAAGTTTAGCGTCGTGAACGGCATCGTGCTTTTTATTATTATTAGTTAAAAATCTCTCATCACTCATAATTATAACTCTTTAAGAACTCGTTTAATGAGCTCCTCTGATGATTGAACTGTCTCATCCAGACACGATTGAATTGCAAGATCGATATCTTTGTAACCCAAACTCTCCAGCGCCATTCGCGCCTCAACAACCAACTTTTTATTTGAATAAATTGCTGGCTTCTCTGTTGCGCCAATTTGAGTGACGTCACTGCCCTCTCCAGCTTCTGCTTCTGAGCTAAAACTAAAATGTTGCCCAATTTTATCTTTCAAGGATAGAATGATTTGTTCGGCCACTTTCTTACCTATTCCTGGAGACTTAGTGAGAACACTTACCTGTTCCAATCGAATAGCTTCAATCAGTTCGTCTCTTCCAATATTTGTAACTAGTGGATATGCTTTAGACGATCCGACTTTATTTACAGTTTTTAATAGTTCGAACATTCTTTTGTCTTCAATATTATTAAACGCCCAAAGGCTTTGATCACTATCTGTAATATGATGATGGGTATAAAGTCCGATAATCGTATCAGCTTGTAGGAAATAGCCATAGTTTAAGTCGTATCCGACCCCTTGATTTGTAAGAACGAGAGCTTTTTTTCCATCAGAGAAAAGTACTTTCCCTTGAACATATCCAATCATTTAAACCTTATGTGCTAAAGAAGCCGCTAATCCACGTCCACCCTTAGTCTTTTTTACGTTTGATAATTTTGAGTCTTTGTTGAGTATGTGACAAAGAGCAATTGCCACGGCATCACTTTCGTCGTGAGTCTTATATTCTCTTTTACCCGTAACCATGTCCATAAACTTTTGCATCGACTCTTTATCAGCATGACCATGACCCGAAGCAGATGATTTGACCAAGGTTGGAGCATACTCAAAAATCCTTCCCTGGTACTTCTCAACAAATGAAGAAAGAATGATTCCACGAGCTTGAGCTAGTTTCAATGCAGAAGAAGGATTTTTAACAAAAATTAAAGACTCAAAAGCGATATCGTCTGGAGAAAACTTTTCAACGAGTTTATCAGATAGACATTTTATCTGACCAAGTCTTTCTAGAAAAGTAACTGATCCATTGAAACTCAATACGCCAGAGTCGACATAATTGACCTTTTTTCCAACAGATTCTAATAGTGCCCAACCAGTATTTACTGAGCCTGGGTCGATTCCTAAGACGAGCATTCCTTATTCTATATTAGCGAATGAGGTCTGGAAACTTTCTAACAGTTCTATCTAAAAGATTTATGAATTTTTTCTCATCTGAATCCATAAGACCGACAAGGATACGATAATGGGCCAAAAGAAAAGACTTCTGTCCAAGTTTGAAAAGTTGAACTGAATGGGTTCGACAAAGAGCTATTGGCACAGGCTCTCCGCCCTCCTCATAAAGTGGGGACACCTCTAGTGTCTCCCCCTTTGGGGTTTGCTTTCCATAATGTTTACAAATAGTACACTCGCGCTTTTTCGACATTTAACAACCTATTTTTAAACCGTTCACTAACTCTATTATACACTGAGTCTTAATTTTAATTAACCTAAAGTTCTATGTTTAGATTTTTCTCTATTAAATCTCAGCTATTTACGGTAAAAATTGTTATGTCTAAACATCTTATCGCCAAACCAATTATTAAGAAAACTCTTAAAAATTTAAAAGAAAAGAGAGCTGCACTAGAAATCAGGGGCTTAAACCCTAAAATGAGCGTGATTCTGGTCGGTGATAACCAGGCGAGCTTATCTTACATAAAAAATAAAAAGAGAATGTGCCAAAAAATTGGTGCTGATTTCAATCTTATAGAGCTTGATAAAGATATATCTGAAGATGAGTTCCTCAAATCTATAAATGAACAAAATAATGATGAATCTGTTACAGGCTGTTTCGTACAACTTCCCATACCCAATCACCTTGGGCACTTAGATACTGCAACACTTGTTTCACCAGAAAAGGATGTTGACGGCTTTCACTCTAAAACATCAATTTCCCTGTACAGAAATCAAGAATGTAACCTCATTCCCTGCACACCCAAAGGAATCGTTAAAATGTTGAAATTTTACGATATCCCAATTGAAGGTCAGGACATCACAATTATAGGTAGATCTTTTATTGTTGGCCGACCTCTTAACCTTCTGCTTTCAAATCTAAATGCAACTGTGACTCTATGCCACTCCAAAAGTAAAAATATAAAAGATCACTGCAAACGAGCTGATATTATTATTAGTGCTGTAGGAAATCCTAAGTATCTGGACAAAAGTTATATCTCTACAACAAAAGCACAAACTCTTATTGATGTTGGTATTAATAGAGATATAAATGGTGAGTTGTGTGGAGATATGGATTTTGAAAACTTAGATGGAATCGTAGATGCCATTACTCCCGTTCCTGGAAGTGTGGGACCAATGACAGTACTATCTCTTATGGAGAACCTTATAAAAGCCACAGACGGAATTTTAAACAGAAGGAAAAAATGAAAACTTCACTATATGAGATGCACAAAGCACTTGGAGCCAAGCTTTTAGACTTTGCTGGTTGGGATATGCCAATTCAGTACAAGAATTTAAAACAAGAAGTAATTGCAGTAAGAGAGAATTGTGGCGTATTTGATGTGAGCCATATGGGTGAATTTTTTGTTACGGGTGAAGAAGCCGTTAAGTTTGTTGATGAACTCGTTACTAACGATATAAAAAATGCAGAACTTCTTAAAGCTATCTATTCTCCTCTTTGTAGAGAAGATGGAACAATTATTGATGATCTTATTGTTTATAAGCTTACAGAGACTAACCTGATGATTTGTGTGAATGCAGCAAACATAGATAAAGACTTCAACTGGATCAAAGAGAAATCAAAGGATTACTCAGTAGAATTAACTAACAGGTCTGATGATTATTCATTAGTAGCTGTTCAAGGACCAAATACATTTAAAATTTTAAAGTCACTAAATCTAGAAACAGAACTACAAGATATTCCTTATTACTCGATCCAAACAACTGATTTAACAGCTAAGACACCAGTTCTCTTTGCTAGAACTGGATATACTGGCGAAGATGGATTTGAGATTTTTGGTCCACATGAATATATCAAAAGTGTTTGGTCTCAACTAATGAATGCTGGTGTAGAACCGTGTGGTCTTGGCTCAAGAGATGTTCTTCGCTTAGAAGTTTGTTACCCTCTATATGGGCATGAGTTAAATGATGATGTAACGCCAATTGAAAGCGGTCTCAAATGGACTGTGAAACTAAACAAATCTGCATTTATAGGAAAAGATACTCTTTCACTAAACAAAATCAATTCACAGCTTATAAAATTCACATTAGATAAGGGAATACCAAGAGATGGTTATAAAATTATTAACTCAAATAAAGAGGAAATAGGCTTAGTAACTTCAGGAACAATGTCGGTGAGTTTAAATAAAGGCATAGGTATCGCCAGAGTAATCAAAGAAAAGTACAATAAAGATGAAAAATACGAAATTGAGATAAGAAATAAAACTTTTCCAATTAATATTACTAATAAAGCATTTGTTAACGGAGGACATAAGTAATGAGTCAAATAATTGAGAACCTTTTATATACTGAAGACCATGAATGGATAAAAGTAGATGGCAAAACAGCAACTATCGGTATTACTGATTTTGCACAAAATTCCCTTGGAGATATAGTTTTCGTAGAACTTCCAGATGTAGACAGTGAAGTTGAAGCTGGAAATACTTTTGGTGTTGTAGAATCTATAAAATCAGTGAGTGACTTATACACACCAATAAGTGGAAAAGTTGTGGATAAAAATTCAGGTGTCGAAGAAACACCTGAATCTATTAACCAGAATGCATTTGAGTCATGGTTGATAAAAGTTGAACTTAGTGATGACTCACAACTAGAAACATTAATGTCTTCAGAAAAATATAAAATTTTCTGTGAAGAAAATTCATAAAAAATTCATAACGTACTAAGCCGGCTTATAGTCGGCTTTTACAACTCAATTTATTGATACAAAAAATTTTCATTATTACGCAAAACCCCTTTACGAAAAGTTCAAATAGGTTCATATTAGGCACTTGCTCAACACCGCTGGAACAATTTTTTATGCCTTAGGATATATACATCAATGGAATCTATTCAACTTCTAAATACAGCAATCATCAAAAGCAAAGAAAAGAAAATCGACAATTCATATGAAGAAAGACTTGCGAAAATAAATAATTCACCAGCAATTGAAATGATTAATAAATCAATCTCAATGCTAGCGGAATCTCAAAAAATTTCTAGAGATCAAGCCGCACTCCAAATTATAGAATCAATTAGAGAACTAGATAATATCTGGACTGACTATGTAACAATGGAAGGTATTGATAGATTAAAGAATCTCTTAAAAGGAAACCCTAGTACTCACTAGAGTCTAAGTATTAACAACAAAGCTCCACTTAATTTTTGCTCTTCCATTTTGAAGCATTTTAGCTGGCGGATTTGGAAATGGACCGGCCTGATTAAAAGTATCAATAGCAGCACTATCAAGTTCACGAACTCCACTTGCTGATTTAATATCTACTTTAACAATTTCGCCATTTTCGTTCAGCTCAATTTCTAACGCTGTTATATGGTTTGTATCCGAAGCGAGCGATCGTCCTGACTTAAATATCTTGTCAGCTTCATCTTGAATATTTCTGCCCCAAAACTGCTCTAATTTTTGTCTGATTCTATGATAGAAGCCATAGAACTCAAACTCTTGCGTGTTAAGTTTAGTGAAGTCACCAAGAGGTATATCCTCGAGGTAATCATTACTTTGGCCAAGCCCCTTAAGTCCACGAACTCCATTGGCAAGACCCTTTCTAGCTGCAGAAATTGGTCTCTTATATTCTTTTTCTGAGTACTCTTTAGTGTTGGTTTTAAATCCAAGATTGGAGAGGCTTACAGTTTTCTTTTTATTTTTTAAGTTTTTTTGAGCTTTTTGGCTAACATCAGACCCATCTCTTTTACCAACTCCGGCTGTTTTAAACTTACCTGTATTAGCGGCACGAGTCTCCCGATCAACACTATTATCCTTTTTACCCAAGAAAGCGGTCTTAGCTTTTTTAAGATTCACTTTTTGTTCTGTTTGAACAATTTGATTTTTAATTTTAGATTGATAGTTTTGAAGAAGCTTTAGCTTAACAATTTCTTCAACTTCTTTAGGAGCAGATTGAAAGTAATCTATTGAAGATGTTTTAGAAATAAGAAGACAACAATGTATAAACATTGATGCTGCTAAAAAGCCTATAAATTTTTTATTCTTTGGAAGTCTAATCTTATCCATGAAATACCGCCTACATATAACTTATCGGCTTATCTCTTAAATTTTTAAGTCCTATTTTAGTTTATTGATTATTGTAGTAGTCATCATCTTCAAATATTGTGCTAGGTGCATCTCCATTGGCATCATTAGCTTCTTCACTCTCTGCGCCGGGCTCTGTCCCCTCGACAAAAGACTCCATAATAACTCCTGAACCTCTTGAAATGACTGATTTTCCAGTTTCTTTATCTATAGCTTGGTTGAGTATTCCACTTGGAATTGTGAAATCACTTTCACCATATTTTTTAATCGCTAAACGCATATACTCTTTCCAAATCGGTAAGGCAGATTTTGCCCCTGTCTCTCCAAATCCCAAAGTTCCGTTGTCATCAAAACCTGTCCATACACCTGTTACAACTCGAGAGGAAAATCCCAAGAACCAAGCATCAACATAATTATTAGTAGTTCCAGTTTTACCACCTAAAAATGGACTTACATCTCTAGCAGATCTACCAGTTCCGTTTTGCACGACACCCTTTAGAAGATTCGTCATAATATAAGCAAGTCTCTGATCATAAACCTGACTCTCATTGAGGTTCACGTAAAAAGGATTCTCTTTTTCTATCTTCTCACCTGTCTCCTTTACTTCAACTTCAACAATTTCCTCGTCCGTTTTTTCAGGGACAACTCCATTAGAGTCAGCCTCTTCCTCAAGTGTGTGAACAGTGCCGTAACGATCTTTTATACTGATAATTGATTTCAGCTTCACAAGTCTTCCACCATTTGGAAAAATAGAATAAGTCTTAACAAGGTCTAGAAGATTCATTCCGAAAGATCCAAGTGATACACTTAAATCTTTTGGAAGTTCGATATCTAGCTTAAGTCTATCTACGAAAGAGATAATATTTGAAACTCCAATATCTTGAGTAAGTCTAATCGTAGGAATATTTCGACTTGTTTCAAGAGATCTTCTATATGTCATTTGTCCTTTAAATTTTCCATCATAGTTTCTAGGTTTCCAGCTTAAGCTCTCATCCGCTCCACCTAAAGCACTAGGAGAATCCAGAAGAATTGAAGCTGGTGTATAGCCGTGCTCTAATCCCACTGCATATAAGAGAGGTTTAAACGCTGAACCAGGCTGCCTATTGGACTGGACGGCCCTATTAAATTGGGATTTTCTAAAGTCACTTCCTCCGACCATCGATATTATTTCTCCTGAAAAGGGTGATATCGCTAAAAGAGCACCTTGCGCATCTGGTTCTTGCTCCAATGAAGCTAGGTAGAACTTTTGCTCTTTAAGTTTTGCTAAGAAATCTTTATTTAAATCAAGTTTTTTAAAATCAGAATAAATACTTCCCCATACAAGTTTTGGTTTATCTAAAATCTTAATTAATATTTTATCTCCCTCTTTAAGCATGGTGCTTGGGCGAGTGACATAAGACCAATAGTATCTCTCTTCATCGATTTTTCTGTCGTGGGCCCAACGAAAGTGTTCGTAGGGAATCATAGCTTTTAAACCACCAGCAAATGTTACATATATCATTCTTTGTAGATTATTTACCTTTGATACTATCGCTTCAAAGTTTTCACCAATCTCAATGAGTTCATTCATTTTACTTTCTGAGTTGTTTCCAGCTGAGTAGTATTTTCGATATCTTGGTTTAATAGTTTCTTCGTCTTCAGCATATGCTTCTAATGACTTTGCAAGTTCACCATCTGCAAATTCAAGTTCTTTTCGGACCGTTCCGTCACTAAAGAATATAAAGAACTTAGATGAATCTTCAACGATAGCTTTTCTTTGAATCTTAAGCTCTTCGAGCACACTTTCTTTTGTTTCGAAGTGAGCGAGAGGCCCTTTGTAACCCTGCCTTTTATCTATAGCAATTACTCCCTCAAGTACCTCTTTTTCTGCTTTTTTCTGAAGTTGCCAATCAAGAGTTGTTTGGATTTCGTAACCATTAGATAAAAATTCTTCGTTACCAAATCTCGCAATTACTCTTTGACGAATCCAATCCGTGAAGTAGCCAGCTTTCATATAATTAGGTTTTCTAAGCTGCATAGTAATGTCCTCACTTTTAGCAGCGTCATATTCTTCTTGAGTTATTTTTTGTGTTTTAAGTAATCTACCTAAAACGTATCTCTGTCTTCTTTTTGCATATTTTGGATTTATATATGGAGAATATTTCCCCGGTGCTACTAGTAAGCCCGCGACCAAAGCACTTTCGGCGATACTTGCCTCTTCTAACTCTTTACCAAAATAACCTTCGAAGGCCGATTTGACTCCGTAATAACCACCGCCCAAATATACTTGATTGAGATAAAGAAAGAGAATATCTTCCTTAGAAAATTTGTCTTCAATCTTCTTTGCTAACAATAGGTCTTTAATTTTTCTCGTAAATGTTCTCTCAGATGATAGCAATAAAGACTTAGCAACTTGTTGTGTAATTGTTGAAGCACCTTGAACAATACGCCCAGCTTTTATATTAATCACCATAGCTCTCATGATACCTACATAGTCGACACCCGAGTGATTGTAGAAGTTGTCATCTTCTGCTGCTAGAAAAGAATCAACAATTCTTTTAGGAATATTTTCAAAAGGTATAATTTCTCTTTTTTCTTTGGAAATTTCTAATAGTACTTCACCGTCTTTAGAAAGAATTCTGGATGGCACCGGTGGTCTATAGTCACTTAAAGAATTGATTTGAGGTAAATCAAAAGATATATAGATAATTAAACCTAGAACGAATATTCCGGCTAAGAATCCTAGAGAGCCGATAACTGCGATAAACTTTATGGTTTTTTTCACTTACTTCCTTTACTTTTTTTCCACTTTTGAATTTGTTCAAGTGCTCTTTCAGACAAAACTATCGAGCGCTCTCTAACTGAAGCCAACTGGTCAACTAGGTTTGGAACTTTATCTATGCTTTTATTGTTTACTTTTATTTGTTCAAATCTCGCTTTTGGGTCTCTACTAAAACCTCTAACCTTTTTGTACACACCTAATAGGTAGCCAGAGGGAGCTGATATTTTATCTTCAGCACCAAACACCGAATAATAAAATGTAAGGTCTATACCCATTTTTTCAATTTCTTTTCTATATCTAAGGCTTGGCCTTATAAGAAAATTCTCATTTGCACGATTCAAGTTTAATGCATTCATTAAATTTTGAGAAACTGATCCACTTTTTATGAGTCTAATATTTCGCCCATTATAGGCCGGTAAAATCACAATGGTTTTAAACCTTTCTTGTCGATCGTCTTCAAATTCTTCTTCAATAAATTCTGAAACAATACTCATCCAGTCTGCTGAGAAAGCTTCTTTATTTTTAATTTGATTTAACAAGGAAAACATTTTGAAGTTCACTCGATTGGCACTTTCATACTTCGCATAAAGAGCTGCAATTATAGAGCTAAAACCACTAGTGATTATAATTTTAGGTTTTACACCCAGTCTGTCCATTTGGTCTAATAGTTCGATATAAGAAAAAGAGTTATATAATGCTGGGGCTAAGTCTATTGCGATAATAGGGTTTTTCTCTATTGGCTCTAAATTATTATCACCGTGACTTAAGCTATCGCTGGTTGGTCCGTATACATTTTCTTTAGAGTCTTTATCTGTCACTTTGGGCTTACTCGAAGTGTCTCCAATCTCCACAACATTAAGTTGTTCACGACGATAGTTTCTTGTTTGACAAGAAAATGAAAAAACAAATATTATAAGGAGAAGAAGATATCTCATTTTTCTTCGTACTCTTCTTCCTCTAAACTTTCCGTTAATACTTTGATTTTCTTTTCTGCATCCACTAAGAAGTCTTTGCACTCATTATACATTTTGATTCCCTCTTCAAACATTTCAATACTTTTTCCAAGGGGAAGTTCACCTTTTTCTAATGAGCTCACTACGCCCTCTAATTTTTCGAGCGTGTCTTCAAAATTTTCAGCTTTTTTAGTTGATGCCATTACTCACCTTTTTTAAAATTTATTTTTCAAATTATCTTATCAATTCATTAAATTTACTACACAAAAAATGCTCTAAGTGCCAGAAATCTAATAAGCTTGAGCGGTATTGTCACTTAACGGAAAAATACTCTACTGCAGTGTCAATTATTTGGTTGCAAACTTTTCCTATTCATTTGGATTCAGGCACTTAACAAGGGCTGACACTTTTTACCCGTGCTAATAATTTGGCGCAAGACTTGATAAACTCTTTATGTAGAGAGTTAGGATGATTTTCTATAATGTCAGGAGGACAGTTTGAAAAATATTTGGGTTCCCCTATCGGGACAGATTGCACAACAAAGAAAAGTTGAGACAATTGCCAATAATATTGCAAACGCCAATACACCTGGTTTCAAAAAAGACAGATTAACATTCAAAGAACATTTAACCGCTCTAGATAAAGGTCTTGAGGATATTGATATCCCAAGGGAAGACTGGTCTCCTGAGGATTTCTACAAATCTCAAGGAGCTCAAAATTCCCACGTAAAAGTAGACGGAAGCTACACTGTTCACGAACAAGGAAGGCTTGATCCTACGAACAACCCGCTAGACTTTGCTCTTCATGGCAAAGGTTTTTTTGAAGTTTCAACACCTCAAGGAATTAGATTTACAAGAAAGGGAAATCTTACGGTTTCAAAAAGTGGAGAGCTCATTACAGACAGTGGATTCAAGGTTTTATCAAAGTTAGAAAACAAAGAAACTGATACCGCTGAAATAGAAAAAAGTGCAATAGAACAAAGATTTATTAAACTTCCAGAAGGTGCTCGTATATCTGTTTCCAGGGAAGGAGATATATTTAATAAAGGCGCCATTATTGGAAAAATGTCGGTTGTTGAGTTCAACGATGTTGATGCCATCAGAAAAGAGGGCAACTCACTGTACATAAACAATGACGATGAAAATATTAAAAGAGAAAAAATCGCTACAAGTGTTAACCAAGGCTTTATAGAGGGCTCAAATGTTAATGCCGTACAAGAAATGTCTGAACTAATTAGAGCGCACAGACACTTTGAAAATATACAAAAAGCAATTAGTACATATGACAGTATTTCAGGAAAAGCTGTTAATGATATCGCTAAATTCTAGCTGTATCCACAAGGATAAATAAATGAAACAAGTTAAAATTCTTCTTTTTTTCTCATTCGTAGTTCTCTTCTTCAGCATTGATGCCAATGCAATGATTAGGGCGCTTAATACGGCTGCAACTGGAATGAGCGCACAGGAGTCGAACGTTAATACAATCTCCAACAATATTGCCAACGCCAATACAAATGGATACAAAACACAAAGAACCGAGTTTGAAGATCTAACATACCAAACTATTAGAGAGGCCGGTGCAAGGTCTTCATCAGGTTCAATGTATATGGTTGGTCAACAAGTTGGTAGTGGTGCCAGAGTATCGGCAACAAGAAGAATTAATAAAATGGGATCACCTCTTGCAACAAATAATCCATACGACTTAATGATTATGGGTGATGAAGGATATTTTGGAGTTCAAGTTGGTGACGAAATTCAGTTTACAAGAGATGGCTCTTTTACAGTTGATGCACAAGGTGTTTTAAAAACAAGAGATGGTCATCCAGTAGTACCTTTTGTAACGATTCCACCCAATACTAAAAGTTTAAATATTGCCAGTGATGGAAAAATACAAGCATTTCTTACTTCACAAACAGAACCTATTGAACTTGGTCAAATTCCGGTATTTGTATTTGTAAACCCAGCGGGATTAATGGATCAAGGTGGAAACCTAACGAAGAAATCTACAGCAAGTGGTGAACCAATTCAGATTGTCGCAGGGACTCAAAATGCTGGAGCTATTCAACAAGGTTACCTTGAATCGTCAAACGTCTCTATTATGAATGAAATGACAGGACTAATTAAGGCACAAAGAGCTTATGAGATGAACTCAAAAGTTATGGGTGTAGCTGATCAGATGCTACAAACGGTTAATAATATACGATGATAAAAACTCTCTTAGTTTCTTCACTATTCTTAAGTTCTCTTTCAAGCTTTGCTTGTCAAATTACTTCTTTTCCACAAATCATCAAACTAAATAGAGTTTTAGATGACTCCATAATTAAAGAGTCAAACTGTGATAACAACCAAAACCAAATGTTTATTCAGTTAATATCTGGTGCAGACGGAGAACTTAAAGCGACTCATCTATCACAAATATTCAAATCAGAGTTTAAAAAAGACATCTCAATTTCACCCGATAAAATTGAAGTTAAAAGCGTTAAAGATGTACTTGTTAAATTGGTACAACTTCCTACGTCGCTTGTATTTTCAACAACAACAAGTCTTTATGATAAAGGTAGTTTAAACCTAGATGGTAATAATGTTCTAAATGCTAGCTGTGCCAATTGTGAATCGGCCGGAGAAAAAAACATTAAGGTCACTGTTGATAACCAGACAATTTGGTTTTCTACCAAACTACTTACTCAAAGAGTGGCTTATATTGCAACTGTAAGCATTTCACCGTTTCAATCGAAACTTGCCCAAGATCAATTTTATGAGAAACAAATATTTGATAATGGTAGATCTCATCTGTTTAGAGATATGGAAAACATTCGATTTTACCGCCCCACTCGTCACCTTGAGAAGGGAAAAGTACTTCATATCTCAGATTTTGTTCCAATGACTATTGTAAAACCTGGTCAAAAAGTAAAAGTATTACTGAAAGGAAAAAGTATTTCCTTAAATAGTACAGCTCTTGCAAGGCAGGGCGGAAAGATCGGTCAAATTATAGACGTATACAATCAAAAAACTAATAAAAAAATATCGGGACTAGTGATCGATTTCAATACGGTAATGGTTAACTTATGAAAATTCTTATTCTAGCGTCTCTCTTTTTATTCACATCTTGTGCATCATACGTGAATAGAATGCACAGACAAATTGATTACGACGAAAGGGTCGCTGCAGGACGCCCTCCAGCGCCTCAATACCGTTCAAATAGATACCAAGGCAACCCTAGAGCTATAAGTAATCCAGTCACTTTGGGCGGACAACAAAGCACAAGAAATACTCCCAACCTTCATCCTCAGAACCAAAGAAATTTTGATGGTTACGGCAAAAGAAGAGTGACCGCTGATGATTTAAAAGATAACGAACAAAGTGGAAGTCTGTGGACAGGAAAACACTCCGAGAGCTTTCTTTTCGTCACAAATAATATTAAAAGACCAGGTGACATCGTAATTGTTGAAGTTATGAATCCGCTTAAGGAAACAATTCAAGACGAACTAGAGAGAACTTTCCCCGTTGCACCAAAAAAGACTAAGAAGGGTGAAAAAGCAGAAGACAAGAAAGAAAAACCAGCGGAAGAAGTTGCCAAGGGCGAAAACGACGAGAAAAAAGTCTATGATAAGATATCTACTCAAGTAATTGAGGAGATTAACAAAGACTACCTCCTAGTCAGAGGAAGAAAAGAAATCATGTATAAAACGAGAAGAAGATTTATTGAATTCCAAGCACTCGTTTCCAGAAAAGATATTACAAATGACGACGCTGTAAAATCGTCAAAAGTTCTTGAACCTAAAGTTTCAGTATTGAGGTACTAACAATGAAAAAAATCATCTCTTTGGCCATTCTAATTGTCTCTCTAAATGCTCTTGCAGCAAATAGACTCAAAGACATTGTCTCGATAAAAGGTGTTCGTGATAACCCTCTTATTGGTTACGGTTTAGTTATCGGCCTCAATGGTACAGGTGATGGTGGCGGAGAAGTTACAAACTCTTCACTTAGAAAAATGTTTGAAACATTAGGACTTGATGCCCCTAAAGAAGTTAGCTCTAAAAACGTAGCCGCTGTAATTGTTACAGCTAAACTTCCTCCTTTTGGAAGAATAGGTCAAAAGCTTGATGTCACTGTCTCTTCAATTGGAGACTCTAACTCACTTGCTGGTGGAACTCTCCTGGTAACTCCTCTTAAAGGTGGAGACGGCAAAGTATATGCTGTCGCAAATGGTGCACTATCAATAGGTGGACTTGTCCAAGGCGCGAAATTTGCGACGACAGGAGCGATTCCAAATGGTGCGACAATTGAACAAGAGATAGCTCTTTCATTTGACAAGAAAAAATCTATTCGTTTATCACTTAATAGACCAGACTTCACAACTGCTGCAAGAGTAGTAAAAACAATTAACGAAAACCTTGGTGGACTTTTTGCAAGTGCATCGGACTCAGCAACGATTGATCTGATTATTCCAACTAATTATGAAAGAGAGATTGTTAATCTTATTGCTATCGTCGAAAACTACAGAGTTAACCAAGATCAAAAAGCCAAGATTGTTATCAATGAGAAAACAGGAACTATTGTGGCCGGAGGAGATGTTACCCTCAATAGAGTTGCAATTAGCCATGGCGACCTGACAATTGAAGTCGGAGATGCAAATGATAAAGGTAAAGGTGGGAAAAAAGGTTCACTATTTATGATAGAACAGAAAACTACACTAAAAGAATTGGTTAATGCTTTGAACGCAATTGGGACCAATCCAGATGATTTAATCTCTATTTTTCAGACACTTAAGTCTAATGGGGCATTAATTGCCGATATCGAATTCATCTAATGTCAAAAAAATTACATATAAGGGAATTTTTTTCTAGCACCGCAAATACCATTAATGTTATAATCTAAGTAAGAACTCGCTAGGATGGTGAGTTAGCAGTAAACCAGGAAGGGTTATGAACCAAATAAACAAGCTTCCAAATTTACCAATCAAACAAGAGGCAGGTCAGACTGCTAAGTACAAAAATGTACCTAAGCCTTATATGGATGTCGCAAAAGGTATGGAAAAGCAGTTTATTAGTTATATGATCAGCCAAATGAATAATTCAGTTAAGTCAGAAAATAAAGATAGTAGTGCTGAGAAGTACTATAAAGGTTTAATGGATAATGAAAGGGCCGACATAATGGCCAATACTAAAAATGGAATTGGTATGAAAGATTTGGTTCTTGATCAAATTCTTCCAAGCCACTTAAAGCAGCCTGCGAATATTAAAGCTGCCGTTAAAATGTATCAGCAAAAAGCTGACTCCAAAGGGGAGATTTAAATGAGTACAATCGACACTAGAGCAAATTTTTTTCCGCGTTCTAAGTCAGCCCAAGCTGAGAAAGCGAAAGCTAAGTCAGCAGCTGCAATGCAGAGAAATCCTTTTGAGAAGACCGCAGAGATTAACTCAAAAACTTCTAGAGATGCAAAAGTATCTATCCCTGAAAAGATAAGAGATTTTTCAAGAATTAAGAAAGCTGTAGATATGGCCCCTGAAATTGATAACTCAGATAAGATTGCAAGTTTAAAAGCTCAAATACAAGCCGGTTCATACCAGCCCGATTACGATGCTCTAGCAGATAAAATCTTAACGACTGAGTACTAAGGATTAGCATGACAGATAAAGAACAATTCGTTTTAAATTTAAAACTTTCTGACCTTAATACGATTTGGAAGAATTATTGTCAGCTTCATACAGAACTTTATGACTTAACTTGTGATGAGTACGTTCATTTGCTAGCAAGTAATATGGATGCACTAGAAATAACACTTGCAGAAAAAAACAATCTGATCGAAACAATTAATATAATTGAAGATAGAAGAACGCAGTTAATAAATGAATTAAATGAACTAAGTGGTGACTTCAATATTGAGAAAATCACTGATGTTGTAGATGTTTGCAAAAGGTTTGGTTCAAATGCCGAGGCAATTCAGCTAGAAAAATATAATGCCCTACTTTTGGATATTATTATAAAGATTCAAGATCAAAATAAATTGAATCAACTATTTTTAAATAAAGCAATTCACTCTTTGAGAGAATTGAAAGAAAGTTTTTCAGGAAGAAAGACTTATAAAACTTATGGTGCCAACGGAGCAACAAGCTCAAGGTCGGTTAATCCATAAATAGACAGCTCGATACAAGAGGTAGACGGTGACTGTAGATTTATTTAGCATTGGAAGCTCATCCCTAAGGACCTCAAAGAGGTCTCTTGAGACGACGTCCCATAATATATCTAACGCCAATACTGAAGGGTTCTCTCGTCAACGTGTTCAACATGAAACCAACCTACCCGTCTCAGATGGTAACAATGTTCTTGGGAACGGTGTTAACGTAAAAGAAGTTAGACGAGTTCACGATAACCTTATTGAAAAAAGTCTGTCGCGTGCAATGAGTAACAGCTCTTTTGATACTGAAAGAGAGTACCAACTAGAAAGAGTCGAAGAAGTTTTCAACGAAATTAATACAGATGGACTCAACAAAGTTCTTAACCGTTTTTTTAATTCATTCAGAGAACTCTCAAATCAACCAGAAAATGAAGTCGTAAGATCTGTTGTTAGAGACAATGCAAATCTTGTAGCATCAGACTTTAAAAGAATTCACGATTCTATTGGTAATATAAGAGAAAACATCGACAGGAAAGTAACCTCTACTGTTGATGAAATAAATATGTTCACAAATAATATTACTAAATTAAATAAAGAAATAGTTCGTCTAGAAAACTCTGGCGGTCATGCAAACGATCTACGAGATCAAAGAGATCAGATTGTAAGAAATATTGCCGACTACTTTACAGTTTCAACTTATGAGGACAAGAAAGGCCAATACGTAGTTAATGTTCAGGGTGTTGGTACCCTAGTCTCAGGTGGCGTTACAAATAAACTCTTAGCTATTAAAAGTGGTGGACCAGAAGGTGCTCAGGGAGTTGGAAAGATTGAAATTCATCTTGAAGGAAGAGCTGGAAAGCCTGTTTCAAGAAAATTCCTTAAAGGTTCTATACAAGCAATGATTGACACAAGAGACAATGAAATTGCTAAATTATCTGATGATCTCGATGAACTTGCTCACGGTCTAGCAAAGTCAACGAATGCTATTCACAGAAGAGGTTTTGTTAATAAAAAAATTCCTACCGATCAAAATGGCAATATCATTTACAAAGAAGGCTCAAAATATAGTGGTGTAGATTTCTTTAAAGAACCAACCACTGTAAAGAATGCTGCTGGAATGATGGATTTAAGTGATGATGTAAAAACTGATCTTAATAATATATCAACAGGACTAAATCCAAATGCTCCAGGTGATAACAGAGTCTCAATTGCAATCTCAAAACTTCAACACGAAAGAGTTATTGGTAAAGATGGAACTACTTTCGAAGAGCATTATCACAAGTCCGTTGGAGAAATAGGAACTAAGGTTTCTAAAACTAAACTAGATAAAGAACAATCAACTGGTGTTTTAGCACAAGCAAAATCGATTAAAGAAAGATTATCAGGCGTGTCAATAGATGAAGAAACGGCCAATATGGTTAAGTTTCAACATGCATACGATGCATCTGCTAGAATGATAAAGACGGCTGATGAGATGTTCGATTCAGTTCTTGGGATGATGAGGTAGATAATTAGATGAGCAGAGTTTCAGAAGCTAGTTCATTTCATGCAATTAAACACGCTGTTGGCAAAACGAAGTCAAAGCTTGAAGACTTGCAAATTAAGGGGTCAAACCTAAAGGCTATACAAAAGCCTTCTGATAACCCTATTGGCAATGTTGAACTTCTTAGCATCAGGTCTCAAAATGTAGACTCTGATCAGTATTTGAGAAATGTAAGCTACGCTAAAACTCAATTAGTTTTTGCAGAAAACTCAATCGAAGAACTCACTGATATTGTAAGTAAAGCTAAAGAGATTGCCATAGGCCAGTCTTCAAACATCTTTGATGTTGATGTTAGACGTGCAGTTGCCGAAGAAGTTTCTCAACTAAAAAAACAAGCCCTCGCCATTGGAAATAGAAGAATTGGAAATAAGTATATTTTTGGTGGATTTAAAAATACCGAAAGACCATTCAATGAGAAGGGTCAATACCTTGGGGATGACAATCAAGTAAAACTTGAGGTTGCCAAGGACTTTTTTGTACCCACTGGATTCCCTGGAAGCCATGTGTTTTTTGAAAAAGACAGTTCACGACTTTTAAATTCAGACCCGATGGGTGATGGAAACTTAATCGATCCAACAAAAGCTCTGGATCAAGAAAACTCTCAAGAAGATATTGTTATAAATAGACTTCCTGCAGCGGAAAAAACCGAAAATATCAACTACGAAAAAGATATAATTCTTGGTCAACCTCAACCTAGAACATCAGGTGATGTTAACAGTTTCGAAAAAGATATTATCCTTGATAGATCTTCGAATACGCTCAACGAAAAAAACACTGAGCTCACAAATGACAACCGATCAGTTTTTGAAGAATTACAATCTTTAGAAAATGCACTGCAAACCGGAAATCATGAAATTATTCAGGACTTACTTCCAAGACTAGACAAAAGTATGAATAAGCTCATCCAGACCCGTACTAAAATCGGATCAGTGATGAACTCTATTGATAATTCTGAAAACTCTATTGAAAAAACAAAACTCGCTAATGCGGAATACACAAGTAAAATTGAGGACGCAGACATAGCTGAGCTCTTCACTGACCTATCGCGACAACAAAATGTACTCAATGCAACGTACAAAGCATCTGCTCAAATGATGGGTAATAGTCTCATGGACTTTATTCGCTAAATCGCTACAATTTCAAATTAAATCAAACTAAATTTATTCATATTCTTTCACTTTTCTGACCTTACTGGTAGGAAAAATAGTACAACCTATTGATTTTTAATATTCGTAGTATAATGAGTAATACTTACAGGTTTTTACAAATTGAAATTATTTACTTGCATTATTAGGGATCCAATAATATATGAATGTTCCGCAGGTAAATAGAGAACTACCTTTTTTGAGGTTTTCTGTAATTGAAGGATTAAGAACATGCTCGTTCTAACAAGGAAGCTTGGAGAAAGCATTGCCATTGACGATAATATAAAAATAGTTGTAGTCCAAATTAAAGGAAAGCAAGTACGTCTCGGCATTAAAGCGCCTCAAGAAACTAAAATTCACCGTGAAGAGGTTTATCAAGCCATTCAAGATCAAAACACGGAAGCATCACAGTCAACACCCGCTGATATAGCGAGATTAAGCGACGCGTTAACAAAGAAATAATTTCCACCTTGCAAATCATAATAATTGACTGATACCATCATAGAAGGTAGAAATTATCCTACCACTACTTTTATTCGGAGGACGATTTGAAAGTCAACACAACACGATTTGGAGAACTTCAAGTAAATAAAGAAGATATTATCAGTTTCCAGGAAGGATTATTAGGCTTTGAAAATCTAAATAAATTTTTCGTTGTTGATCCGGGTGATAGTACTCTTATTCTTTGGCTACAATCTATTGATGATGGAAAAATTGCTTTTCCAATTATCGAGCCAAAAATCTACAAACCAGACTACGTTGCTAAGTTAGTTCCAGGAGACATGAAAAGTGTTGAACTAGAATCACTATCTCAAGCAAAAATTTATAGCATTCTTACAATACCAAGTGACATCACAACTATGAGCGCGAATCTTAAAGCTCCAATTGTTATTAATAACGAGAAGAAAGTTGCTAAACAAATCGTTCTTCAAGATTCAAAATTGAATGTTAAGCACGAAATGTACAAAGAACTTAAAAGTTACATTGTAGCATTTGCTTCAGATGACTCAAAAAGAACAAATATTGAGAATCCAGTAAATACTGTTGACGCAAGTGATACAGCAAATACTTCTCAATCTCATGGTTACACTCAAGCGGCAGATAGACCTAAAGAAGCTTAATTTAAAAATCAAATTCAAATAAGTAAAAAGCCTTCTAAATGAAGGCTTTTTTATTTTCTAAATATATAAATTGATATTAAGAGTTGAGTGAAGTCTCGGTAGCCGAACTAGATAAGTTCATATACATAACAAGCTCTTCATTATGTGGTTCTTTTTGGAGAGCAGTTTGCCATTCTGTTTGGGCCTCAAGAACATTTCCTGACCCGTAATGAAGAAGACCAAGAGCAACTCTTGCTGGTATGTACTGAGGCTTTTCAGACTTAAGACGTCTAAGCTCTTCTATAGCCTTAGAGATATAGCCCTTTTTAGAATAAACTTTTGCAATTTTAATTCTTATATCTAAATCTTCTGGATTGAGACTAATTGCTTTATTGTACTCAAAAAGTGCTTCTTCATATCTGTTATATGAAAAGTACATCTCAGCAATTTCAAAATGCTTTTTAGAGAACTTTGAATTTATATGTGGATCTTCAATCCCACTTGATTCATTCTTAACTTTCTTATTGGCCTTCTCAAATACCTCTTGAGCCTGCTCATACCGCCCAATGTCGTTCAGTATAACAGAAAGACTTATAGATGCGTCAGTATGGTTAGGATCAAGCTCTAAGACCCTATTAAAGGCTTTAATGGCTTTACCAAGCTGTCCCTTGATATGAAAAATATTTCCAAGATAGAAATAAGCTTCAAAGTTTGCGGGATTAATTTCTGTCACCTCTTCGAAAGCTGTAAATGCAGGTTTTAGACAATTTTTATTAAATAACTCTCTACCTTTAGAAAGTAATCTCTGCTCTTTAGTAGTTTCCAAATCGATCTCCAATAAAAACTATTTAAGTTCTTTTCTACACTCAGTTTTCAGTGATTCAAGTCTTAGCTTATCTTCTTTTTCCAAGGATTGAAAATATCTATCCGAGTAAGCCATACATTTTTCATAGTCGCGAAGATTTTTAGAGCTCTCAACCACACGTATCATCGCATGACTGCGAATTTGCTTTTGTTCTATATTTTCAAGAATATCCAAATATCGCCATCTTGCAGCTTTGAACTGTTCTGTTTTAAAATAAAAATCAGCAACATACTTCTCTTTACCAATAAGCATGTTCTGGCACTTTTCAATTCTCTTTTTTGCATCTTTCGTATAAGAACTTGAACTGTAGCTAGTTAGAATTTCTCTATAGTATTTTATAGCTTCAACTGCACTTTGAAGATCTCTATCCTCTGTGTCCGGAACTTGGGCGTAGTATGACTCAGCAATTCTATAAATTACGTAAGGGATTTCTTCGTGCTTGGGATGAAAGTCTCTAAACAGAAGATATGCAGCAGCGGCCTCGATAAAGTTTTCTTGTTCAAAAAGAATATCGGCTTGTAGAAGCTCTGCAGGTGTAGCATAGAAACTATATGGATAGCGGTTCTTTAATTGATTAAGTTTTTCGGTGGCCAAGATATATCTCTCATCTTTAATTAAAGACTTTGCTTCTTTAAATAAAACTTCAGCTTCAGTTTTTCCTTTCGGAGTCTCAGTAGCACAAGATAAAACACTTAGAAAAATTGTGATTAAGAGTAATGATTTCATCTGTTTAATTTACAACAGACTCTGCCGTGACGTCAAAAGCTTAACGCCTACTCGTGTATATTTCTAAATAAACTTGTCGAATAAATAACTGAAAAAATGCTGCAAGAGGAATCGATATGATCATTCCAACGATCCCAGCAATCTGAGATCCTATAATGACGCTTATCACAACAATCAAAGGATGAAGATTTACAATTTTCGATACAAGTAGTGGAAATACAATGGCCAGATCAATAACATTTGCAACGACATAAAGAATAATCATCGCACCTAGTGTTGATTGAGGGTTCTGATCAATTAGGCCTATTATTAGAGCTGGAGCAAATCCTAGGATTGGACCAATATATGGAAGTATATTTGTAATAGCTGCAACGACACCTAAAAGAAAGGCAAACGGATATCCAATAATAGCGAGACCAGCAGTAATTACAGAGCCAACAATCACGGCTTCAATAAATTTTGCGAATATATAATCACCAAATTTTCGATTAAACTGGTGAAACAGATAATAAGCACGCTCAACAATGTTATTTGGAATAATCTTCAAAAATTTAAATCGTATTCTTCTTCCATCTCTCAATATAAAGAAAATAAATAAAGGTATAACAAATCCCCACTCTAAAAGTGACGTTAAGATATAGGGAACGTATGTAAGGACTGTTTTAGTACTTTGTTTTCCATACTCAAAAATTGTATCAACTGGATTAGCTTCAATCTCGTAGTTAAATCTATCTTTAACTTCTATTTTCAAAACCTGATACTTCTCTCTTAGATATTGCTCGAGTTTTGGAATATAGTATTCAATTTTATGGGATTCATCTTTGATTGTTTTAATTCCTTCAACTACAGGATAGACAAAAATAAAGCTCGTAAGAACAGCAACCATTATTGCAGCAATTCTTCTGCGAAGACTAACAGAGCCCATAGCTCGTCTCAAAGGCTGTACAATTAGAGTAACAATATAAGCGATCCCAAAGGGGATAATAATCCGACTCAGTGTTAATACACCGATCGTAATCAGAACTAGTGAGATTAAAAAGAATATTAATTGGGCTTTATTCCCTTTATAAGCTCTTCTATCCATCATCTTGTAAACTTTCTTGCAAACTTTCAAAAAGACGATCTTTAGTAATTTTCAACTCTCCGGCCATAAGCTGAAGTCTCTTGGCTACTACATACGAAAGTGCTTTAATAAATTTAGCAGCGACAACTGGATGCTCTTCAATAAGCTCCTCGAGGTCGGGCTTATAAACAGCAAGAAGTGTAGTCTTCTCTAAAGCAATTGAACTAGCATTCCTTCTATTTTGATCTTCAAGAAGAGATAGCTCACCAAAATAATTATATCTTTCTAAAGTCGTTAAAAATTTTATCTTGTGTTCAGGATCTTTTATTTGATGTTTATCACATAGACTAATTCCTACAGATCCCTCAAATAGGATGTAAAATCCAAAACCGCCCTCACCTCTAGTGAACACAACTTCATTTACATCGTACTCTCTGATGTGGAGGTACTTTGAAAAGGTATATAGCTCAAGATCAGAAAAATCATCAAAAGCCGGAATCTTTCTAAAAAAACTTTGAATATTTTTCTTTCTAGATCCAGTTAGAGGACTTGCTTGCCAAAAGTACTTGATAATAGGAATTCTTAACCTTTTGGACTTCGAGTGTGCCTTTCTCTCAGTACTCATTTCATTTAAGTCATTCATAGCTTTTCAATTCCCTCTGTATAAATCCATCCCTGATGGCTTTCAGGATATTCTACCCTAACCCAGTCATCTAGACGATCTTTTATAATGAAGACCATTCCTTTGGGAACTTCTTGAACCTGTTCGAACATATTTGATGGACCGCGAAGTACTTTTGTCTCCTCGGTTGCAATAAACCTCTCGTGTCCCTTAACTGTGACAAAAAAGTATATAAGTGGAAGGAAAGCTGTAACGATGCAAAGAGCTTTTAACAAGGGTCCCATTTTTTTAATAACTGCAAAAATAACCAAAACGAGACTTACACTTAAAAACACGTCCATTCCAGTCTGAGCAAGTCCCCCTTGAACAGCTTCTAATCTCGAACTGGGCTTTTCTAAAGAATTAACACCCATTTTCTCCTTAACAACGGTTAAGGTTTTAAGCGTCTGATTTGACTCAATTCCAAGATCAATAGCTTTCTCCAAATTGACTCTCGCCAAAACAAGCTCATCCTTAGCTAAATAGACAGATCCTAAATTATAGTAAAAAACTGCTGAGTCAAAAGAGTCTCTATTCTCTTGTAGAACGAGCAAAGCTTGATCGAACTGCTTGGACTCGAAATTTTCTTTAAATACGGATAAGATGGTATTTGAATTCTTAGTCATAAAGCATATTATGATATCCTATTAAAAAGAAAGCAAGGGACTTTAGTGACTAGCACAATGCAAAAGCGAGAAAATAAACATGATTGAGCTAGACAGTTTTTCTCAAAGAGTTTTTTCTACAAATCACTTGAGAAAACCGTTTTTCCATTCAATACAATTCAAAGAAATTACAAATGCACTTGGACCTTTAATCGAAGATAATAATGGCAATATATTTTATGATTTAAGATTGAGTTCTAAAAAGCCATTTTGGGGACACTCACTTCCACTCACTTTCAAAGGAACATTTTTAAACGAGTACGATATCCCAGCAAAGACTATTTCACTTAGCAATTTAGACCAAAGGTTAAATACCAAAGAGGCCTATACCGTTAAAGATATATTTTTCTGTGAAGAAACTCTGTTGCCGGCAAAACTTCATGATTATGAAGATCTCTATCTTTATTTCACTAAAGATATAGTTATAAGATTTAAAAATGGTGAGTTTATAGAATGCAGTGACTTGAATAGTAAAATTATTAACTTCATAAATACTGTTTTAGTATCTGGCTCGAGAGTGAAAGAGATTCAAAGTAGAGTTAAAAGCTTTGTTGCGAACAACACTATTCTTTTAGCCAAAGGGCTCAATATTATTATTGTGAATAATAATAAAACTCAACTAGACTTTGCGAAAGAGTGCATTCATATATGTGAATCAAACTTTATAGATGATTCACTCTATTTAAATTTGCCTTCCAGTTTTACGAATAATGGACTTGATGATCTACTCGATAGAATAACCAGAGTGCTGAGGAATTAGAAATGTTTATATTAAGAAATGTTGTTAATAATGATCTAGAGGATTTATTTGAATTAAGTTCAAAAGTTGTTTTCATAAATCTTCCAAACGACAAAAAGATTATTCAAGATAAAATTACGAAATCTATTAAAAGTTTTAAAAAGCCTTCAGCTAATTTTGATAAAAACTATTATATTTTTGTTTTAGAAGATACAGATAGTAATCGAGTCATTGGTGTATCAATGATTCATGCACAACACGGAACAGAAAAAGAACCTCATTTTTTTCTTCGTGTATCCCATGAAAACAAATTCTCCACCACCATTAACACTGGTTTTGTTCACGGTACATTAAAGCTTGGTTTAGATACAAATGGCCCAAGTGAGATTGGTGGTCTTATTCTTCATCCAGACTACAGAGGAAATGCTAATAAACTAGGCAAACAAATTTCTTTTGTCCGTTTTCTCTATATTGGACTTTTTCCGGAAAGATTTAAAAGTGAAGTCCATTCTGAGCTGATGCCTCCATTTGATAAAGACGGTAAAGCTCCATTATGGGAGGCGATCGGAAGACGTTTTATGAATATGGAATATCAAGAAGCCGACATTCTCTCAAGGTCCAATAAAGAATTTATTCTAAGTCTATTTCCAAATGATAATATCTACATGACGCTACTTCCAATGAAAGCTAGAGATGCGATTGGTAATGTTGGTGCTGATACTGCTCCAGTAAAAAAAATGCTTGAGTCAATTGGATTTGAATACACGCAAGAGGTTGATCCATTTGACGGTGGGCCTCACTATAGATGTAGAACAGATCAGATCAAACCTATTCGTGAGATGAAAAAGCTAAAAGCTAGCTCATGCGTTGATACCGGTTTAGAAACTAAAGTTTTAATACGTTTAAAAAATAGCGATCTACAATTTTCAAGTGCGATGGTTCATTGCAAGACAGATGACACTACTATCTTTATTAAAGCAAAAGAATTTGAAGAGTTAAAACTGAATGAAGGTGAAATGCTTGATCTCATTTTTATCTAAGAAGTCCTAGTATTTATTAAGATACCAGACGAGCCGTAGATCATTGGCTCATCATCTCCTAGATCTTGAACGATAATTTCTTGAGTTGCACTTTTTCTATATTCAAAGATGGCCATTAAACTTGCGATCTTCTCTTTTGATTCACGAAGCTTTTCTCTTTCATTTAAAATAAATACCGATGTTGAATCTTTACTTTGATTCTTTATTTCTTGAATAAGTCTCTGCTCTTCTAATAACTCTTTAGCTGACTTTAATCCGAGGTCACTCAAAGAGTTCATCGATTTCTTTTTGTCACTATTTAGAGACTTGTCTTTGGACTCCGGCAAATGTTGGATAGCAATTGGAAGGTCCTCTAATTTAACCATTTTACTGATGGGTATTATTTTAGCTTTTGACTCATCCTGAGATTTTTCATCACTGCCTTCACTGAACATAGATTCATCAGACTCATCTTCTTCAGTGACAATACGAGGCTTGAAGCCACCTGGTGGTTTCTCAAAAGGCTCAAAGCCCTCAGCTCCGGCAGCTACTTTCGTAACCATACCGTCTTCGTAAATGGAATCAGTATATCTATCAATCTCAGATGGCGTTAAAACCCTAAGAATAGATATAATGGATGAACCCAAAGGTCCTAGCATATAAGCTCCTATCTCTGACTAAACTTGTCGGTTAATTTTACCATGAACTTGAGTGATGATTAGCTCTATTCAATAAATTTTCATTATTTTAGCTACTTAGATAGTAAAAAGGACTAGACAGAATACTGATTTGACCTTATAAATGTTGTTACAGATTTCAACTGGAATGTGGCGCAGCGGTAGCGCAGTAGACTGTTAATCTATTGGTCGTGGGTTCGAATCCCTCCATTCCAGCCATTTTTCTGTATCTAAAGCCCTGTCTAACCCACAGGGCTTTTTTTTGGCTTAAATACTAAATTGAGTTTTAAGTGTGAAACTATAGATTCGTATAAGGATATTAACGCCTATAACCTAGCTTGGAGAGGTTATCAATTTGAATATTAAAGCTTATTAAGAAGGCTTTGCATTTCATTTGCAGGCATTAAGTCACCAAGCTTAGAAGCTATTTCAATACCTTTATTAAGAGTAGCTTTGGCCAATTGATCTTGCTTGAGGTTTAGCTGAGCTTTTGCTAAAGCCAAGTATGCCACCGAGTATTTCTGATCTGCTATAATTGCTTTTTTTAAGTGATCTTGCGCTTTTTCAAAGTTCTCTCGTTCAATTTCAAGCTCACCAAGACCAAAGTTCGCCAACGCATCTTCAGGATCAATTTCTAAAACTTGATGAAACATTGATTCTCTTTTCTCTTTATCTGCTTTTTCCTGTGCGAGCACTTTTTCTTTTTGATCTCTTTTGTCAGCTTCAACACCAAATTGTTCAAATTGTTTAAGTGTAGCTTCTGCTTTATGCATCTCTGCAGTTTCTTTGTCCCCAAGCTGCATGTAGTACATTGAAAGATTTGTCTGTGCCATGACTGAAGTTTTATCGACATCTGCAAGCTTTTTCATAACCTCGATGGCGTCTTCAAATTTTCTTTCTCTACCAAGCATTACACCGAGGGACTCATATGCATCCGCGTAGGCTGGGTTTATATTAATTAGATATCTCAAAAGCTCTTTAGACCGTTCATTCTCATCAACTTGAAAAAGTCTTACGGCTTCATCAAAAATCTCTTCAGTCCTCGCATCAATCGAGCCATCAAGTAGTGGAAAGTTTTTTACAAAGTACTCAGTACCTTTAATATTAATTTTCTTTCCTTCAATTCTATTTTCTCTATTTAGTAATGCATAGTGGAGGAACTCACCTTCAACTTCAATTTTTTCTACGATAGTTCCAATCTTTTTATCGCCACTGATAACATCGATGTCTTGAATTTCTTTGTTACCAATAAGTGCAACTGGATAGTATGCTGCCCCTCTATTATTAACAATTTTACTAATTGTTTCCTGACCTGGATAGCAGCCTTTATTAAAGTCTATTGCCGATTCTGTAAGATATGTATTAGTGATGAGCTCACCAGATTTTGCATGTAAACCCATTTCAACAAAACCGCTAGAAAGCTTTAAGAGCTCGTGTGAGGCCGAATCTAGTTCGCTTGAATTAGGAGTGCTGAATACTATTTTTGAAGGCAAAGAGCAGTAATTACCGAGAAATTCATTCTCATTACTTATGAAATTATTAACTTCAATAAAAATTGATGGAGCAGAAGTTTCAAATTCAACATCTTCAGAGATTAAAAACTTATTCAATCTAGCTAATAACTCTGATTCAATATACTTTTTTACAATTATATAGAAAGCATTAGAAGATTGTTTGCAAACAAAAAATGAACTTACTAATCTTCCTTTTTCATCAACGATTGCGGACTCTTTAAAGAAGTTAGGCTTTTGATTAATAATATTACTTGTTAATTGATTTGATAAAAAGCTTTCTGCGTCCACACCACGAATTTCAATACGAATATAGTCGTTTAATTGAATAAATGAAGGAGAGGTTCTTTGATTAAAAAGAATTGAAGATAGCTTTAGCATTTAGACAGAAAAAGATTCTCCACAACCGCAAGTGTTCTTGGCATTTGGATTTTCAAAAACAAATCCTTTACCATTAAGTCCGTCTTTAAAATCTAGCACAATACCTTTTAAGTAAATTGAAGATTTAGGGTCCATGATCAGCTCAAAGCCATCATGGTCTATAATGTTATCTTTCTCTTTTTTCTCAGAGAATTCGATTTTATATTGAAGGCCAGAACATCCACCACCGATTACGGCTAGTCTTAATCCCTTGTTGGAATTGGATTCATCAGTCTCAAAAATTCTCTTAATTTCTTTAACTGCTTTATCTGTTAATTCTACTAAATTTGCATCCATAATTACCTCTTGATCTAAGTATACGATATATAGCAAAAAAACCAGCATTTTTATATCAAATTAGCGTAAATTCAGTATGTTAGAATATTGATATAATAAGCTAAACAACCGAAAAGATTTACAAGGGATACCCTCACCTGTAAATTACTTAAGTTGAGTTAAGGACTACCATTTGAAAGTATTTGTGGCCATTGTTGATGCTAAAGGTAAAAAATCTACTTTTGCTCTAAGAGAAAAACCGATACTTATCGGTCGTTCCACCAAAGCTCACGTTACAATATCAGATGAATTGGCCAGTTCGACTCATTGTTCTATATACCTAAAAGATAATTGTGTATTTATTGAAGATATCGAGTCCAAAAATGGGATTTTTCTAAATGGTATAAGAGTATATAAACAAAGAATATATTTAGACGACAAAGTTAAACTTGGTAGTTCTTATCTCTACTTTGACCATGATCGTTTAGAGGCAAAAATTAAAAAAATTCTCCAACCTGTTGGTCATGGAAATAATGCAGCCAGAGAAGTGACTCTGGAGCTTGACCAAAGCCAAAAAATATTTGAAAAGAAAAAGCCTATAAACGATAAACTTTATGAAGGTGTTCAAGAGACTGTTGCGAAACGTGAGAAAGGTTTTAATAAAAAACTATTTCTCTTAAGAGAAAAGATTGCTCAAGCTATTGACCTCATCATCAGTTTTACTTTTCTTATTACAGGGTTTGTTGGATTTTACTTTTTCGATCATAAGACATTTAAAGAGCTATATATTGATAAGAGCCCTGTTGATGCAATTAGTGCCGACATTACCTTGATATTAATTGGTGTGGGAGTTATTAGTGCCTATATTTTCTTTAAAATTAATCGTGGAAAAACGAAATCTAGTATCGGTGAAAAATTCATGGGATTAGTTTAAGGTATCCAAAGAATTTCTTCTCTTTTAAGGTTAGTATTCACATATCTTGAAACGATAAACAAAAAGTCAGATAGCCTATTGATGAACACTACAGCGTTGTCAGGTAATTCACCTGGGTTATGGTTTTCAAACCGAACAAGACTTCTCTCAACTCTTCTACAAACAGTTCGGCAAATATGAAATCTACTTGCAGCTTCTTCTCCGCCGGGCATAACAAAATGTTGAATTGGTTTTAAAGAGCTATTTAAAAGATCTATCTGAGCTTCCATTTTTAAAATTTCATCATCATTAATTTGAGGAAGTTTATATTTTTCTTGCAACTCTTTTTCACAAGCCAAGTTTGACCCTAAATCAAACAGTCGAGACTGTAACCCCAGAGTATAAGTATAGAGGTCAGAGTCAATTTTAATCTTCTCAAGCTCTGAGCATGCGAAGCCTAGAAAAGAATTTAGTTCATCAACTTCTCCGTAAAGATCGATTCTCTCATCACCTTTACTGATTCTATTTCCAGAAACAAGACTTGTTTCGCCCATGTCTCCACCTCTTGTGTATACGCTCGCTTTTTTCACTACATATTCCTTCTGTATTTTCCACCAACTTTATAAAGCTCTTCTGTGATTTGTCCCAAAGAACAATATCTTACGGCCTCTAAAATATGTGCAAAGATATTTTCATCTTTAAGTGCTGCTTCGGTTATATTTTTTAAGCATTCAGCTCCTTTATCAGGATTAGCTTTTTGAAATGCTCTAAGTCTATCTATCTGAGCTTCTTTTTCGTCATAGCTTGAACGTGTTAATTCAATGTCTTGTTCCATTTGAGCATCAACATCTTTCGCAAGATAAGTATTAACACCTATGATTGGCAATTCTCCGCTATCTTTTAATGTTTCATAATAAAGTGACTCTTCTTGAATTTTAGAGCGTTGATACATGGACTCCATTGCTCCAAGAACACCACCTTTATCTGAGATATTTTCAAACTCAGCAAGTACAGCATCCTCAACGATGTCGCAAAGTTCATCTACGATGTATGAGCCCTGCATTGGATTATCAGTTTTATTTAAACCAAACTCTTTATTAATAATCATTTGAATGGCCATAGCACGCCTTACTGATTCCTCAGTAGGTGTCGTAATCGCTTCATCATAAGCATTTGTATGAAGGGAGTTACAGTTGTCACTCAAAGCTAGAAATGCCTGAAGGGTTGTTCTAATATCATTAAAGTCTATTTCTTGAGCATGAAGAGATCTACCTGAAGTCTGAATATGATACTTTAACTTTTGAGATTTTTCATTTGCTCCATAACGATCTCTCATAGCTGTTGCCCAAATTTTTCTAGCAACTCTACCGATAACAGTATACTCAGGATCAAGTCCGTTACTAAAGAAGAAAGACAAGTTCCCAGCAAATTCATCAATGCTTAGTCCACGGGATAAATAGTACTCAACAAAAGTAAATCCATTTGAAAGAGTAAGAGCAAGTTGAGTAATTGGATTCGCACCAGCTTCGGCAATATGATAGCCACTAATAGATACTGCATAATAGTTTTTAATATTATTTTGGCAAAAAAATTCTTGAACATCACCCATTAACTTCATTGAGAATTCCAATGAAAAAATACATGTATTTTGCGCTTGATCCTCTTTCAGAATATCGGCCTGAACGGTACCTCGAACTTGTCGCATTACTTCGATTTGTTTCTCTTTGTTTTCTCTATCAGCCCCACTCAATAAACCCTCAATAGCGGTATTCATATACATTGCGAGCAGTATTGGAGCAGGACCATTGATAGTCATTGATACAGAAGTTGAAGGACTAGTGAGTTCAAAACCATCAAAGAGATCTTTCATATCTTGCAAAGTTGCAATACTTACACCGGCTTCACCGACTTTTCCAAATATGTCCGGTCTATGATCAGGATCCTCACCATAAAGTGTTACCGAGTCAAATGCTGTAGACAATCTTTTTGCAGGGTCATCTTTAGAGAGGTAATGAAACCTTTTGTTAGTTCTTTTAGGTCCACCTTCTCCAGCAAACATTCTTTTTGGATCTTCATCTTTTCTTTTAAAGGGGAAAATACCAGTCGCATATGGGAAGAAGCCTGGCACATTTTGAGAGCGGATAAAATCGATTTTATCTCCAAGGTTACTAAACTTTGGAAATCCCACTCTAGAAATTGCTTGATGAGAAAGTGATATGTACTTAGTATCAACTTTTATTTCTTTATCTCGTACTTGATACGAGAACTTTCCGTTTTTAAATTGTTCTATTGTGTCGTCGAAAGATTTAATTAAAGTAAAGTTTTCTTCACCGATTTTATCTCTAAGTTCTTTACAAATTTTTGAAAGCTCTGACTTAAAACCTTCATCATTTGAAAGCTCTTCAGTTTTTAAGCAAGCGTCGTACTGACCTAACAGTCGAGTGAGATCTATTGTTTTTGAATTGTAATCTTTTACGGTTTTTGCAATGTCCCTAAGATACTGGATCTGTCCTGCTGGAATGATTGCCTTTTTACTTTTTGAAGCTTTGTCACAAATAAGATCAAGGTCGTCTGTTTTAAAATTGAATCCTTTTGCAATATCAACAAAAAGTGCATTTACTCCGATGTCATTGAACTTAGATGCCATAGTCCCGTAAATAGGTAATCCGTCGTCTTCAGGTGCACCTGGGTGGCCAGCGAATAACTTGTGATTCCTTCTGTACTGTTTTCTAATATCTCGAAGAGCATCTTCACTTCTTGGTTTTTCAAATTTATTGACTACGATGAAGTCTGCAACTTCAATCATTTCTATTTTTTCTAATTGCGTAGCTGCTCCATAATCTGGAGTCATTACATAGGCGCACTTGTCAGAGATCGTTGTAATTGAATCTGAAGCCTGTCCAATTCCTGAGGTCTCTACAATAATTAAGTCAAATGACTGAGTCTTCAAAAACTTAACCACATTTTCAATCTGGGGTGAGAGTTCATTTTTAGAACTTCTAGTGGCTAAAGATCTAATGAAAATATTTTCAAACCCTGCAGATCCCAGTCGGATTCTATCGCCTAAAAGTGCACCTTGAGTTTTTTTCTTTGTAGGGTCTACTGAAACCAAGGCTATTCGCTGTTTGGGATAATAACGACAAAATCGTAGCAGTAGTTCATCAATTAAAGACGACTTACCAGCTCCACCAGTTCCAGTTATTCCAAGTACTGGAACTTTTGATTCTGATATAGCAAATGGAAGTGCCCCTTTATCTTCAATGTGAGTTATAACCTTTGAAATCTCAAGATCGCTCAACTTATCTTTTTTGGAAAAGTCATAGCCATCTAAAATATCATAATCAGCTTTAGCGATCATATCGTCGATAATGCCTTCGAGCCCCAAGTTCATTCCATCTTTTGGATGGTAGATTTTAGTGATTCCTATTTGCTCAAGGGCCTTAATTTCTTTAAGAGTAATGACACCACCACCACCGCCAAAGATTCTAATATGCCTTGCACCGGCTTCATCTAACAACTCTCTTACATATTTAAAGTATTCGTTATGTCCGCCTTGATAAGAACTAATAGCAACAGCATGAGCGTCTTCACTTATTGCAGCGGACGCAACTTCTTGAGCTGATCTATTATGTCCGAGGTGAATAACTTCAACACCCTTTGATTGAAGGAGTCGTCTCATAATATTGATCGAAACATCATGCCCATCAAAAAGACTTGCTGCAGTTACGAAACGTAGTTTATTTTTCATAGATCCTCTTTTAAATATTTCTAATTTTCTATCATAAATAGAAAGACTTTTCCATTAACAAAACACGTTAATATCAATAAGTTACAGTTTGTTTACTCTAAATCTATCCCTATAATAAGGTAAACTGACAATGATAATTAACGCCACAGAAATAAGCTGCGATGTTGATAGTCCCAAATATTGTCCTCTTATGAGATCTGACCTTAAAAACTCAAGGAAAAACCTAATGACGGAATACGAAACAAGATAAAACTTTATAACTTCATTGTTACTTTTTAATCGATTGTAAGCAGAAATTGTTATCAATAAAACTAAGACTGCTTCAAAGAGTTGCACAGGTGTGTGAAGGTCGACACTTTCAAATTCAAAAATAATACCGTGGCAACAACCTGCAAAAAAGCATCCAACTCTGCCTACTGCATGGCCGACACCTAAAGAAATAATTAAAAAAGAAAACGTTTCTAGCGGAATTTTCTTAAGTCCACAATAGAGAATAATAAAGAGCAGTCCAAAGATTAATCCACCATAGAAGACAAATCCTCCACCCAACCAAAAGTTTGAACTTGCTAAAAAAATTGTTTTATTAATATATGCTGATGTAAATAGAAAGAATATCTTAGCACCGGCCCAAGAACTTATAAAAAGACCGAATAAGATTAAGTTTAGATTTACTACCGACTTGGGTGCAAGTCTATGCGCTATTATATAACCCAATCCCCACGCCAGTCCCATCATTAATGGGTACAAGTAAATTATGTTTCCTAAAATGTTTAGACTAGGAAGCATTTAGTTTTTTATCTTTATTCCTTTCTCTAAAGTAATCAATAATTAGAAGACCAGCTGCAATTGAGATTGCACTATCTGCAATATTAAAAACTGAGAAATGACTTTTTCCATAATAGAAATCAAAGAAGTCTATGACGTAGTCTAACCTAAATCGATCAATCAAATTTCCAATTGCACCGGCAAGAATAAGTGCATATGCACAGCTCAATAAAAGCTTCTCTTTGTACGATTTGATCAGAAGAACTAATAACCAGACACAGGCGATAACTGGTAATGCTCTAAAAATTGTGTAGCGAATCCAGTCGTGAAATGCACCACCAAAACCAAATGCAGCTCCAGTATTTCGTACATAAGTGAAGTTCATTAGACCATCAATAACCTTCACACTTTCACCAACGTAGAAGTTGTTAGCGACATATATTTTAGTCCACTGATCAACAACAATGATAACAACTATAGACAACAGAAGTAGGACTAGCTTTTTCATTTTAGTAATACTCTTTTGGATTAATCTCGTACTTCTCTATTTTTCGAAGTAATGTCTTTTTTGGAATATTTGCATTCAATGCTGTTTGATTGATTTTACCCTTATTAAGCTTAAGAGCTTGAATAATAAACTCATTTTCAAACTTATCTTTTGCTGCTTGAAAGTCCATCTTTATTAGGTCACCCTCTTTTGTTGCGAAAACAAACTGATAGCGAGAATCATCAATTTCAGATGGATCTTTATCTAGAACCGAACTTTTAATTCCTTTGAAATCTATTACAGCGTCTTGTGTATTATCTTCTGCAACTATAGTTTCAGAGCCATCTTTTATATTCATTGGAATAGCATCCAATGTTACATAGTCCGAAGCTTCCATGATAAAACAATGCTCTATAGTATTTCTTAACTCTCTAATGTTTCCAGGCCAAGAGAAGTTCTGAAGTGCTTCCATAGCATCAGGTTTTACACCTTTAACTTCAAGAGTATGTACTTCATTAAAATAATTAACATAGTAATTAACAAGATGTGGAATATCAGTTTTTCTCTCGCGAAGAGGAGGAAGATAGACGGGAAGCACATTTAATCTATAAAAAAGGTCTTCTCTAAATGTCCCATCCTTAATCATCTGTTCAAAGGGCTTATGAGAAGCTGCTATGATTCTTACATCTGCAGATAGTTCTCTATTAGCACCCACAGGTGTGAATTTTTTCTCTTGAAGTACTCTTAAAAGTTTAACTTGCATCTGAGGAGAAATATCACCAATTTCATCTAGAAAAAGAGTTCCCCCCTCTGCATACTGAAACTTTCCTATTTTTCTAGCGTCAGCTCCTGTAAAGGCACCTTTTTCGTGTCCAAATAACTCAGACTCAATAAGGTTCTCAGAAATTGCACCGCAGTTAACTGCTACAAATTTATTATCTTTTCTTGGACCGTTATAGTGAATTGCTTTTGCTACAAGTTCTTTACCTGTACCAGACTCTCCTCTTATTAAAACGGGAGTGTTTACTTTTGCAAGTTTGCTGATTACATCAAAAACTTTTTTCATTGAGTTTGATTCACCAACAAACTTATCTTCTCCATCATTTCCAAGTGAAAGTGTTGGAGCAGAGAAGGCAGTTGTCTCAACCATTGAACGTGCTTTTAACGCTCGTTTAATTAATGCGACTAAATTGTCTGAAGTTATTGGCTTTTCTAAATAATTAAAAGCCCCCTCTTTAACTGCTTTAACAGCATCAGATACATTTGAATAAGCGGTAAGTATAAGAACAATAATCGAAGGATCGTGTTTTTTAATTTCGATCAGCGCTTCAATCCCATCCATCTCTGGCATGTTAACGTCCATAACAACCAGATCATAGTTTTCTCTATAAACAGCAGCCACAGCTTCTTTACCGTTGTCAGCAACATCAACATCAAAGTGATGAAAAACTAATGCTTGTTTTACAGACTGCTGTAAAACTTTATCATCATCAACTACTAGTACCTTATGCATGAATTCTCCTAATGAATTTATTCATTTTTTAATTTAATTATAAATTTAGTACCTTCACCTAAAACACTACTCGCGGTAATTGTCCCCTGATGAAGTTCGATAAAGTATTTTACCAAATAAAGGCCCAACCCTGAACCTTTAATTATATGACTGTCGTCATTTTTTACTCGATAAAACTTATCAAATATATGTTCAATATCTTCTTGCTTTATACCTTTACCATTATCACTAATTTCAATCGTGACCCACTGCTCATCATCCCAAGATTTGACAAAAATCTCTTTTCCATCACCGGCATATTTAATAGCGTTCCCTATTAAATTTGCTAATACCCTGTTAACCAGCACAACATCTACCTTGATGGGATAAAGTGGGTCGAGATCCTTTTTGATCGTCATTTGCTTTTCACGAGCTTCGTATTTTAGTTTCTCTATTGTACTCTCAATTAAAGTATTTACATCTTTATTAGCAAGGTTGAGGTCTAAGTTTCTAGATTCAATTTTTGTCAGATCTAAAATTGATGTTATAAAATTATTAAGTTCTTTAGTTGAGTGAACGACATCATCGAGCAGCTCTTTTTGCCTGGGTTCATTATCGTATTGAACTCTAAGTATGTCTGCGATTCCTGCAATTTTGGCCACTGGGGTTTTTAAATCGTGACTCATTAAACTGATAAAGTTTGCCTTTAGCTTATCTACTTTTTTCAATACTTTAGTCTCTTCTTGAATTGCGTATCTCGTTTGGTACTCGCCAATTGCTCTAAATGGCACCCAGATATAGTAGACCACAAATATACTTAATATGATGTGAGATAACTTAAACCAAACGCCAAGACCTACGAAGGAGAAATAGGCCATAATAAACATGGAAACTAAGATTACCATCGTTATCAAAAGTCCTTTAGTAGGTTGAACTTTAGAAATTAAAAACGATAAAAATATAGCAAGTAGAATCGATATTATATCCGTCACCCAGTCAGGAACTCTATAAATAGTCTTTTCAGTAATTAAGGATGAAATAATCTGTGCGTGGACATTCATCTTAGATGCTTTTGCACCTTCTTTTCCAAACGGAGTATAAATAAAGTCCCCCACATTTGATAAGTACTGAGGTCCAACTAAAACGACTTTATTAAAAAAATATCCTCGGGGAAAATTCCCTACGACTACTCGGTGAAATGGAATTGTCCTGACTTTTTTATAAACATTTGGATTCGATCCATATCTAAAAAGTCCAAAAGTAGCATCGGCTTCTCTATCGTAATAGGCACCTTGAAACTCTGATGCTTCAATGCGCTCCATTCCCTTTTTTAATCTATATTTATTTGCGACCCAAAGGTGTAGTGAGTCCTCTCCAGAAATATTTAGAATTACTCTCCTTGTAACGTCGTCTCGAGCAAAAACATTTCCATCTTTGTTTATTATTCCAAGTGAGTATCCTATATCCCTCATACCTTCAGGCGGGACTTGTTCTCCCCAAGCATCCTTATCTGTTCCAAATCTAAATGCTCCGCCAATGGTTTGATAAGATTGAATTTTTTTATGAAGTGAATTTAAATTTTCTTGATCTACAACATTTTCAGGCTCAAGCATTGGAACTAGATAAGAGACAATACTTGGTCTATCTGCTGATAGCCTTGTCATTAGTCTGTTATGTGTCGCATACGTATATGGATAAACCTCACCTAGAAACTGATCACTCTCTTCGTCCATAGTTATTACAACCATGTTGTCCTGTGATGAGGTCCCAAAGTCACTTCTAACCCATAGGTCATAAAAGATTGCATCTAGTGAGTTAAATGAGTATTGAATTAAGATGAGGATAAATATTATTGTAAAAAACAAAGGATAGAGATTATTGTATTCAATGTTTTTGAGTTTTTCCTTAATATTCATTATGGCCCTCATTAAATTTACAGTTCTCTAAAAGCGGAAAACTCTCCAGATACCCCACTAAACCTAAACTTAACTTATGGTCAGCTTCTAGGTGGTTGAGCATAAATTCAAAGAAGGATTTTTGATAACTGTCTTTCGTTATCAACATATATACAGGCTTTAATTCTGGCTCACATATAATATCTTCATTATTTGTTGAAAGCTTTAAGATGAATTCGACTAAAGGCTTTATCATAATGAATGACATGAAAATACCAGCCTTAAAAAAAGTATTTTCTTTTCCAAAACTTATTTTTTTCCAAAAGCTGTAGGTAAAGAAAATCAGAGCGGATGTAACTCCCATCCCGATAGTTTGGGACTTACAAGCTGATTTTTTCTTATTATTAATTAGAAATTTAATAAGTGCTTTTGTTTGATTGAGATCTAGTCTTTCGATTAACTGACGATCTAGTACAATACTCCATGAATTTCTTAGACTGAAAACAAATGGCTTCATTTCAATACCATTATAAAGATAAACCGCGGGTAGATCTTCAAGCTCTTTATAGACTTCAGTTTTTAAAATTTGAAAAAAATCATGTTGATCAAAGTCAGTAATTTCTCTGGCCCCCAAAAATAAAAGAATGATCTTGTCGCTAAAGACAGTCATCAATAAAGTTGCAAGTGAGAGTGCGAGAATAGTCGCAATTCTGAGGATTCCACCAAAGGTGAGATAGGCAAACATGACGGGAAACAACGCCACGAGTAAATATATAATTATCGCTTTCGTTCTATACATAATTCAACTAGTTAGAACCAGTATAGATTAAATTTTTATATTATCTAGTATGAAACACTTTGTTCCCTATCATTATTACATTAACCACGCATCGCCCTAGACAATTTTCCAGGTTAGGGCTATAAAGCATAAGCTTCGACATACAAACTAAAACACTCGGAATCACCCGTGAATGAAGATGACCTAGATGATTATGAACTAGAAATTCTCCGCGCTGGGGAGCGCAAAGAATTGTTAAATGATGATGTTCTGATTTGTGAGTGTTTATGTGTAAGTGTCGCTGATATAAGAAAGTTTTTTAACAAGAACCAAGATGTTGATTTAGAAGCTCTCAGAAAAGAGTTTCACTTAGGTGCTGGGTGTTCAAGTTGTGTTAGATCGTTTTCACAATGGAAAGATCAGATCTTTTAAGCATTATTTTGGGAATTTATACATAGGAAGGAGTATCAATGTCATTTGATAAGCTATTATTCGGAACTGCTGGTGTGCCAAACTCGACTGCAAAGAAAAACAGTCCAGTTGAAGGTGTTCAAAGAATTCATGAGTTAGGGTTGGATTGCATGCAACTTGAATTCGCTCATGGAGTTAGAATGAAAGAAGAAGTTTCTTCTGCTCTAAGAAAAGTTTCTTACGAGTTGAATATTCCACTTACTTCACATGGTCCTTACTACATTAACTTAAATGCTCGTGAGCAAGATAAGATCGACTCTTCTGTTGAGAGAATTATTCAAACAGCTAAGATCTCAGATCTTTGTGGTGCTGAATCGATGACATTTCACGCAGCTTTCTACATGAAAGACTCACCATATGATGTTTTTGATCTTGTTGAAAAATCAATGAACGTTATTGAAGAGAGACTTTCAAGACTAGATATTGAAATTGAATTAAGACCTGAACTTACAGGAAAAACATCTCAGTTTGGTTCTCTAGAAGAATTAATTACTCTTACTAAGAACGTTGGAAGTGTTAAGCCTTGTATGGACTTTTCACATCTTTTCGCAAGAACTGACAAGTATAACTCTTATGAGGAAATGACTGCTGTTCTAGACCGTCTAGAAGTTGAAATCGGTGCTCAAGCTCTTAAGAACATGCATGTTCATGTTTCTGGAATTAGCTCTAACTCTAAGGGTGACCTTAAGCATTTAAACCTTGAAAAATCTAAGTTTAACTGGAAAGACATGCTTAAAGCTCTTAAAGACAAAGACTGTGGTGGTTATATAATTTGTAACTCTCCAAACCTTGAAGAAGACGCTATTATGATGAAAAAATATTATATGGCCTTATAGAATACAAAAAAATTATAAAAGTAACTAAGCCTCACGTTTGTGAGGCTTTTTTATTTCTTCAACCTGTTAGGTAACCACAGAAGGGGATCGTTTAAGATTTCATCCGGAACATATTGATGAGGCATCTCTAACCTAATTACTTTTCGATTTTTAATACCAACTGATTGAAACGCAATCGCAAATTTCTTCCAAAAGCTTCTATAAAATTCCATATCTTCTCTAAGAAGGTGCAACCCTTCACTAATTCGCTTGGCCAGTTCAGGCTTTTTACTTGATATGAAAAAATAAGCTGGCAAATCGTATTGAATTAGCAAGCTACTCTCCACCATTAAGTTAAACGATTTTGATTGGATTTTTTCATCTAGAATCTCGTTGAGGCTTCTTGAGAAACAAATTCTTTTATTTTTAACTGCAATTTTAAAGACATCTTCAAAACTCTCAGCTTCTAGTATATCTAAGCCATTATGTAGTAAGACCTCTTTGTCGGCCCACTCAGATCCAACGGCGAACTTGATTCCAAATTTTTTAAAGTCTGACTTTTTTCTAATTGCTTGAAATAGCGCCTTATCCTCTTTATGGATAAGGCACACTCTCAAACCAAGCATTCCTCTAGATAGCGGTATTTGAATTGGTATAAGACGTTTCATTCTCTCTTTCGTTGGGGCCATACTACTAATGTGTATCTCGCCTGCGAATATTTTTTCTTGTGCCTCACTTTGTGGAAGCTTCATAGATGGAGTAAGATTTATTTTTCCATATTTTTTTTCAGTTAATTCAATAGCTCTGAGAAGAATGTTGAGTGAAAATGGTTTTTGGGTAGTTCTCTCCCACACCACAACGTCTTTCACATTTGCGTGGCTAAGTGATTGTAAAAATACTAGAATATAAACTAATCTCAACATTTTTAATCCCCAAGATGGTAAAATAGAGGATAAACTATATACATGTCTTATACAACTACAGCGACAATCATAATTACTTTACTTTTAATGACCTTGCTCGTTAAGAACGTAATTCTTTTTACTGTGAATAAACAAAACTTAATTCAAAAAGCATTGATCATTTTGACTGATTTATCTGCATTTTCAATATCATTATATTTCTACCTGGTTGTCACTAACAGAATATTTTTCGCCCCCTACTTTCTTTATATCGGAGGATTTGCATTTGCCTGTTATAGTATGTTTCCTGTGGCTTACATGCTTTATACAACTAAGCCTACTAGGAAAATATATATTGGGGTTCTATCCGCAATTGTTTTTATTCTATTACTATCCAATTTATTCTTAAATGAGTTGGATTTTCTCAAAAGAATTGACCTCGTCTATATGGGTACCCCCTCTATCAAGTCCGTTGCACTGCTACGCATCCAATTGATACTATCAATTGTGGCCTCTATACTGTGTCTCAACATGATTAAACATACTCATATTAGGTTTGAGCTAGCTAACTCATCAACACAAAAGTTTCAGTTTTCTTGGCTAAGCCTGCAGTTCAAGTGCCTAATAGGTGTTTCATTGTTTATTGCTGTTTTCTTTACCTTTGCCGAACACTATTTTTCCGTCAACGAATTTACTAAAAAAATCTCCTTAATGATCCTTTTCTATGCTGTTGTACTGGTTCCAACATTTGGATGTCTAAAGCAAGCTCCAATATCAGAAGATGAAATTGCAATTACTAATGAGATAGAGCTGAAATTTTCCGAAGCTGTTGCTAATAATCCAGCAAATACAGAAAATGAGAACTTTGAAGAATACGAAAAAATAGTAAATTCTGTTATAAAGTACGTAAAAGATGAGAGTCTCTATCTTGATGCTGACTTAAAACTCAATTCTTTGTCCGATAAGTGCAATATTCCAAGTTATCAGATCTCAAAATCAATAAATTTTATTTTAAACAAGAACTTTAACGAGTTTATTAACGATTTTAGAATTATTGAGTCGAAAAGAAAGCTTTCGTCAGCAGAATTTGAACACGTGACTATTCTTGCTATAGCGCTGGAATCAGGCTTTAATTCAAAATCCAGCTTTAACGCTCAGTTTAAAAAGAGAGAAAATACTACACCAAATGAGTTTAGAAGTACTCATTCCTCTAAATAGGTCACTATTTATAATTAAGGACGTCTTAATTTATCAAATAAAGTCTCACATTCTTCGAAATTAATAGATTATATCTCCAGGAAAACAACTGGAGTTAAGATTTGTGAAAAATTTTAAAGTGAAAAACATTAATTCTTACTTAGTTCACTCGTTAGAAATGTTACTAGAGACGGTTGAATTAATACACATTAGATTCACAATCCCCCTACTTGTTAATCCATTTATTAACACCATCTTAATATTAACCGAGACAAAAGATCTAAACGCTAAATTCCCCTCGCTACAACAGTTATTCGCTCAAGTTCCAGTTAACGCTAAAGCTCACTTTCTATCTACACTAAGTCTCACAGAAAACAACCAAGCTAAATGCTCAAGTTCTAAATACGGCTCAAGTTCAAGTTCCCGCTCAAGTTACAGTTCAAATTCAAGTTCACGTTCACGTTCAAGTTCAAGTTCAAGTTACCGTACAAGTTCAATTTACGATCTTTTAACGGCTGGGGTGTATTTACCCAGCCGTCTTTTTTCTTCTCAACAGTTATTAAAGCGAGACTATCATGGATAAAGAATTAGAAAACTCACTTGGTATATCTACAATTGTAATGGCAATTATTGCGACAATCACATCAACATTCATTATTTATACAAGTTTGTATTTTGAAGAAACAAATTTTCACAAAAGTCTTTCTCGTCTAGTAGCGATTGATTTTGCTCAGATCAATAATCAATCTGTTGATAAAAACCAACTTTTAATCAATGCCGTAGATAAGTATGATCTTATTGCTGGAGAGCGATTTGATATTCACTCTTCAGAGGTTTTTAGTGATAACGATTCTGGTAACTTTATCTTTGCAACTGCAGGAGATAGAAGCTTTCGATTTGAGATTAAGCCCGAGTCATCTTACTTTTTAAATCGAGTTAGAAATATGGCCTTATTGTCATTTGTTTTAAGTGGCATATTAATTTTCTTAGTGAGAATTATTTTTATTAAAATCGTATTTAAGAATATTCTCAGATCTGATAAGCTTCTCAACAAGGTACTCAATAATTCGTATTCCGATGAATTAACTCAACAAGAACTCATTGAGAACGCATTGAAGCTCCGTAAAAAAGAGAGATTTAGCTCTCAAATCAAATTAACCCACAATCTTTTAAGAAGGTTTGCAAGCCTTCCTCGATCAGGATCCAGAAAGACCGTAGTTAGGTAGTACTCTAGCTGACGGATCGAGCACATCACAGTTCTCCCATTCTTTATTTGGCATCCAAAAAGAGAGAATCAATTTTCCAAGGTTAGGATAGAATTTTTCAAATAACTCTCTGTACATTAAAGACTCTTTTGTGAATGGCTTTCCATGAGCAAATTTAGAACAAGTAACTATGTAGTCTTCATCAATATATTTTTTCTCAGCAAAGTCCTTTATACAATCAACTAGTGAGTGTCCAACAGCATCAGAGAAGGCTGCCTTTTCACGGTAAAGGATTGACTTGGGTAAGTAGTCACCTTCAAAAGCAATCCTCAAGAGATGTTTTCCCATTCCATAAGTATTCATTTTTAGTTTTGGATCTATAGACATTACGTAGTCAACAAATTCACGATCAGAAAAAGGAACCCTTGCCTCTAGTGAATGCGAACTAATACAACGATCGGCTCTTAGTACATCATAGATGTAGAGCTCTTTGATTCTTTTTGAAGCTTCTTTTTGAAATTCTTCTGCACTTGGTGCGAAGTCTGTATATTTGTAACCGAAGAGTTCATCTGAAACTTCTCCAGTCATAAGAGCTTTGACATCGGTTTTTTCTTTAATAAATTTACAGATTAGACTCATCCCTAAACTTGCTCTGATAGTTGTTATATCCCAAGTTTCTAGTGAATCAACAACACCCTCTAAGCAAGCTATAACATCTTCTCTAGAGATAATGACTTCAGTATGATCCGAGCCAATATGGTCTGCAACTTCTTTTGCATATTTTAAATCAATAGCGTCTTCATCCATTCCGATTGCAAAAGTTTTAATTGGTTTATCGCTAAGCCTTTGTGCAATTGCACAAACGAGACTTGAATCAAGTCCTCCACTAAGAAGAAATCCAATTTTTGCATCTGAATGCATTCTTTTTTCAACCGCTGCTTCAAGTTTAGTCCTTATTTTAATAGCGACTTGATCTATATTATCTTTTGAGAATGAGGATACAACTGAGTGATCGTGAAAAACTTCAAACTTATCTCCGTCATAAAAGTGACCAGGAAGGACAGGCGAGATATCAGTACAAGCCTCGACTAGGGCCTTAACTTCAGATGCAAAGCATATTTTTTTATCAACTTTTGAATATCCATAAAAAAGTGGACGTATTCCCATAGGATCTCTTGCAGCATAAACTTTTTCAGCCTTTGCATCAAAAATCACAATTGCATACTCACCATCAATTTGATCAACAATATTTTTTATTCCTCCCTTTTCAAAAAGAGGAATAATAACTTCGCAGTCACTTGTTGATTTAAATGAGAAACGACTTTCACTTTCTCTTAAAGCTTTATGATTATATATCTCTCCATTACACATGTAGAACATATCGGTGGAAACAAACGGTTGATTGCCAGTCGATGAGAGATCATTAATCTCTAACCTTGAAAAACCTAAGAACTTATCTTTAGTCTCTACAAGGTTTTGCGAGTCTGGACCTCGGTGATACAGTTTTTCCAACGCCCTTTCGGCAACTTCTTTTGGGCTTCCTGATAATAATAAAATTCCACACATATTCAACCTCCTTACAATATTATCGACTTTTTAAGGGTTTCTCTCAAGATTTAATAGTAATTTCCATCACATTTAAGAATATGATAGAATTTGTCTTGTTATAGGAAGAAAAACATAATTTAGGTGTGTAAATATGACCGTTAAATACGAAATTGATACTCTTGATAGGCAGATCTTGACCATATTACTTAATGAGGCCAGAACACCATTCATAGAAATTGCGAGAACTTTATCTGTTTCAGGCGGAACCATTCATCAAAGAGTAGATAGAATGAAGGCGTCAGGCCTCATTAAAGGCAGCAGCTTAAGCCTTGACCTAACTATCTTAGGATTTGATGTCACAGTATTCTTGGGTATCCACCTGGTCTCAAGTAAGGCCACAAATAGAGTCATTAGAAAGTTAGAAGAATTATCCGAAGTAGTTGAAGCTTATTATACCACTGGAAACTATGCACTACTTGTGAAGGTCCATACTAAGAATATAAAAAATTTCCATGAGTTTCTCATTAATAAGCTTCAAGCTATTGATGAAATCCAAGCAACAGAATCTTTCATAAGTCTCAGTCAACCTATTAACAGGTCTATTAGTTCTAAGGAGCTATAATGATTTGAAGGAAGTGTTTATGAAAGTCTGCTATTAGATTATTTGAATCATTATTAATTATTCGATCAACACTCGTGTAAGTCTCTGGGTTAATTCCACACGGGCTCGTTTTATTGACCTCATCAAACATTTTTTTATCGTAAATTAAATTTAAAGCCAGTCCGTGTTCTGTAACAAATCTCGAAGCACCAATCCCAATAGAGGCAAGTTTTTGTTTGTTCCTCCACACTCCCATTAGCTTAGTAGCTGTGATTACATTATCGATGTAGAATTTTTCAGAAAGAGTTTTTTGTACTGACTTTAGCATCCAACAAGAAAGATCACCCAACGAGAACGACTCTTTTAAAGCGAGGATTGGATAAAAGATCCACTGACCGGGATAATGAAAAGTTAGTCCTCCACCTCTGTGAATATTATAAAGTGGAAACTTAAAATCTTTAGCCGTCTCTTTTTCAAAGGGGACCAAAGTATCATCTCCTCGCTCATTTCCTCGACCAAGTGTAAAGCAATGAGGATGATTGGTAAAAATATAAACTTTAAGTTTTCTGTTATTTTGAATAAATTTTTGGGCTTGTTTTTGAAATGAGAGACACTCTGAGTACTCCCAGTTCCACTTTGTTACCATAAGTATATTTTCTTTTTCACTTATAATGCAATCATCTGGAATGCTTAACTCAGAAAATACCTTATGCATTTTTTGACTCAAGATACTTGAAATAGTCAGCCGCCTTATACGAACTTCTAACCATTGGACCACTGGCCACAAATTCAAAACCAATATCGTAGGCCAATTTTTTTAGATGATCGTATTCTTCTAACTCATAATATCTTTGAACCTCTAGGTGAGCTAGAGTGGGCCTCAGGTACTGACCAAAAGTTATTACCTTAACTCCGGCTTCTTTAAGATCCATCATAGTTTCTACTAGCTCTTCTTTTGTTTCGCCAAGACCCACCATAATTGAACTCTTAGTAGCTATGTCAGGGTAGTTGTCTCGGTAAAATTTTAAAGCATTTAGCGTTTTATCATAACCGGCCCTGCGATCTCTTACAGGATGAGTAAGCCTTTTAACTGTTTCTATATTTTGAGCAATAACGAAGGGTCTACTTTTTGCCAATGTGTGCATATGTTCTGGAACAACGGCGAAGTCTGGAATAAGAACTTCAACCTTTACCTTGGGATGGTCGAGGTTCACTTGATTGACTACGCTTGCAAATTGTCCAGCTCCAAAGTCTGGAAGATCGTCGCGGTCAACACTTGTAATAACGATATAGTCCAAGCTCATAAGCTCAACCATCTCTGAAGCTTTCCTTGGTTCATCAGGATCGAGTAAGCCTTTTGGATTACCAGTTTTAACATTACAAAATTTACAAGCACGTGTGCAGGTGTCTCCAAGGATCATCATCGTTGCAGTTTTATCTGCCCAGCACTCTGAAAGATTTGGGCACTTGGCTTCTTCGCAAACTGTAAAAAGTCCTTTTTCTCTGAGGCTTCTTTTTACCTGGACGTAGTTATCACCTTTGGGAATCTTGCTTTTTAAAAAGCTTGGTTTTCCCTTGAGGTTCTTCTTTCCATATTTATTAAAAACAGTTTTTTCCATACTATTTATTTAACATGAATTGTTGAATGCTTCTAGTGGTAAGGTTTATGCGGCTTTGAGATCCGTTAGATTGGATACTCTGACGTCGAGCTGGAATGTATTATCAAAGGCTTTGACTATAGAGACTGATTCCAGTGTTCCAAGCCCAATTTCTGGTTGTAAAACTTCTAAAAAATGCTCTGGAAATAGGATCTCACCTGTTTTTGAAACAGTGAGACAGCTCCAATTGCTTGGTACTTCTAATAGAAATTTATTGATACGGATAGTGTAAGCCTTCGATTTTTCGTCGAAAGTAGCGCTAAATTGAGGATTTAAATCAAGAGTTTCCTCCATCATCATCTCAATTAAATTTGAATCATTACCGTTTTCATCCATACTGAACTTATCGGATACTGATTATGAAATATTAAGGTTTTATTACTTTTTTTCTTCTAATGGATTAATAGGCTCTGTAGACTCATGAAAAGTTTTTATATTCTTAACATCAGATAGTTTCCAAAACTCGCCTTCTTTAACGACTTCAGCAATTTTCTTAACTTCAGTCTCAAAGGCTTTTTTACCATTAGACTCAGTTTTATATTTAATAATATAGGTTACGATACATTTATCTTCTTCGCAGTTTTTAGTTAAAATATCAACGTCAACGTCACTCAGTGATCCAAGACTAGATCCATCTAGTTCTTCATCTGATAAATCAACTGAAGCGGCCAATAAAGCCCCAGTAGTATATTCGGCGTAATAGTCCTTATCTGCTTTACCTGCAATACTGTCTTTTACGAATTTTTGGATTAATCCTTCAGGTGTAGACGCTCCGTTATTACAACTTATAAAGACAAAGGCTAAAGATAATAAGACTAATTTCATTTCATGTACTCCACTTGAAAACCTTGATCAGTAATGATTTTAATAAATTCATTCCAATTCAAAATTGTATCATTTTCATTCCTAACAAATTTTAACCCTATTCCAATATTATTACCCTTAGAGGCAATCTTTGCATCTTGAAGAAATTCGCATCCATCGAACTCGATTTTAATAGTACCTTCATATTCACTAAGATTATCCGAAGTATGCAAAAAGCAACTAACTTCATCCCAATTGGTCAGGTAACCAGATCCTACGACCTTTGAGTCGACAACTATTGAAGCATTGATTTTATAAAGCATTGGATCAAAGAGTTCATTTTCGCTAAATTTTGGATTCAAGTATGCTCTGGATAACTCAGTATAGAGCTCAAGCAGAAAGTAGTATGAGAAAATAATATAGAAAAATAACATTAGTAAAATGAGTTTATCAAACTGTTGAAATAGGTCATATATAAAAACCGCTCCAACATACACCAGTAGCGAAAGGACCAGGGTGAAACTAAACTTTCTCAAAGTATAGAGACTCAAGATAGAGATAATAAAAGAGCTTAGTAATATTTTATTAGAAGTAATAAAGCTCTTAAAAAAAGACATGTCTAAAGCCGTCTTCTCTAAAGACAGTGCTCTTTCTGCGTAAAGAAAGAAAAAAGCGAGAATCGTAAAGCCGATTATGTTCCAAACGACAGAACTTCGGTAGATTATTTTCAGTTTCATTGTATAATAGTTTAACATCATCCACACGGAAGTAAATATGACAGAGATTTTTCAGATATCAAAAACATGTATAAGTTGTGATTCTTGTAGACTCATTTGTCCAGAAAACTCGATTATTACCAACGGCAGAGAGTATGCAATAGATTCATGGAGCTGTACGCTTTGCGGTATTTGTACGGAGGTCTGTCCTGTCGATTGTATTAAACTAATTGAGAACGACTAAGTCCTCAGTCTCAGGCCCAATAATTGAATATCTCTCAGTTGGGATGATATTCGATTGAGCGAGATAAATAGTATTTTTTACCAAAGGTTTATTCTTCCCAAGGTCTATAATTCCCTCACCAGCCCCATAACCGCCTTGTCCAATTTTATCACCATTGATTGCATCACAAGACTTTAGAAACTCAACAAATGGATCTAGGTCTGTTGCGTTCAAAGCATCTACAATTAAGAACATCGATTTATAGTATCTGTGGATAGTTCCAAAGTCCCAGTATCGACTAGTCTCGATATTTAAGACACTGACATCTCTTTTGTTGGGATTGGCTATACTACTAAAAAATTTACTTTCACCACTTACCTTTTCAAGCTTGTCTAGATTTATACAAGACATACCAGTATAAGTGTCAAAAGCTTTCGATTGGACATCAGAGTTTTGAATAATTCCTTTGAACTTTCCATCTATAATCTCTAAAGCGTTATATCCGTCTAATTTATCTACTGAGTATGAAAGCAGACAAACTGCTGATTGATCTGTTTTTTTAGAAAACTCTTCAATCACTTCATCACTCAACATAATAAACTGATCTGCGTTTATTATGAGTAACTTACCTTTATAGTTAACCTTGGAAGCAATATTATGTATTGCTCCACCTATATCTAGTTTCTCGTCTTCTTTAACAAGTTCGACAAGTTCATCATCAATTTTATTTAAGATTCTTTCTTCAAGCGAATCTTTTTCATGAAAAAGATTGATGAAAATTTTATTTGGATTGAAGGTCTTTGCATATTCAACTTCAAGTTCTATAAGTGATTTTTCAAAGATGGGCCATAGTACTTTAGGAAGAACTTCTCCTGCCTTTCCCATACGTGTCCCTTTGCCAGCAGCGAGAATAAGGACGTAATCAACTTGCATAATAACTACCAAAAAGGATTTTTCTAAGCTCGCTATACTCGGTTTTTTTTAAGAGGATTTTTTTTATTTTTTCCATCCCAAAGCCAATATACTTAACATAACGTTCATCTTTTCTGTGTTCGAATATATACGAGAAGCTACCTATTGCTTTAAATACTCTTTGAATCGTAACTAAATCATATAGCCTTTCAAATTCCTCAAAGCTTGTTTGATCAACAAGAAATTCTTTCATTTCAGAATAATAGTATTTAAGAAGTATATTTTTATTATCACTATTTAGTTCATAGTAGCAGTCATCCAGTAGAGAGGCTAAGTCATATTGAGGAATACCCATTCTTGCATCTTGGAAATCAATTATAACGAGCTCTGAATCTTTAACCATTATATTTCGCGAATGAAAATCTCTGTGAGTTAGCACCATGTTTTTAGATGCAATTTCAATACATATTCGCTTAAACTCATTATTAAGCTTATCTATTGGTCCTAGTTCAGAAATTTTTAGAAACTTTTTATAAAAATATCTAAGACTAAAGTCAATCTCATCCATATATTTTGCAACATCGAACTTTAGTTCAAAAAGTTGGCTAGCATTAATTTTGTCCGTCTTAACCTTATGAATTTTGATAAGTTCATCTATGATTTTTGTATATGTCTCTAATTCCTCGTTAGGGTTTTCAATAGATACCATTTCCTGGATTAGAGTTTGATCTCCAAGATCCTCTTCGAGTATGTAACCTTTTGATGGATTACTATCCAAAACAAGAGGTACTCGTATTTTTTCCCCGTGAAAAAAACTTTGTTTTTGTACAAAATCATTTTCATCCTCACTTGGATTATCCAAACAAACAACGTAGCTTATTTTTGTACAAAATACTCTGTAGTACCTTCGAGTTGAAGCATCCCCAGTGAGTCTTTCGATAGATTTTATTTTTTCAATATTAATTTTTTTCTCTTTAACAGATTGTCTAAAGAGTTCTTCAATAAATAGTCTTTCTGACATTTCTGGTTTCATAGTTACCTTTTTATATTTCTGATGAATCGATAAAATCCTCGCGATGATCCAGCGTGGTATTTCACAGATTTCTTGCCTGTATTTTTTATAATAAATGCTTTAAAAAGAGATTCCTCTCTAGAGATGACACTCAGGTCACCCAACTGCATTGAGAAGTCTACTGAATTTCTATTTTGAATTTGAAGCCAAGATAGATAGTTATCTGTATCGATACCAATTCGTTTCAGTAAGTAAAAGGCCCATTTATGTATCTCAACTTTATCACTAATACTAAGTCTCATAGTTGATAACATTTTTTCAGTAGAGTAGAAGCCAGTTGGTACAACAATTTGTTTTCTGTATATACCTTTTTCTGATCTTATTAGTTCGTAGATAATTAAACAGTATAGAAGCTTCTCGCTTTTTATATATTTATTTATTAAACCACTTGATACAAATATACTTTTTCCCGGAAGTGAGAAATGAAAAGGCACTTCACTATCAATGATAGTCAAATTTGCATTTATACTATTATTAAAGAACAATTCATTATTTTTTTGAATTTGTTCAATAATACTATTGAAATAGTTAATACTACTTTTGGATAGATTTATCTTTTTGTTTCCCTCAGTCTCTAAGTAAGAACTCTCTAAAGATTTCATCTGATCTAGATAATCGCCCGTCATGTACTCTGGTTTATTTGAAAGATCAATCAGATCAATTTTTTGTTGATCTGAGCTTTTGAACAAGCTACATCCACCTAATAGTACAAGTAGTAGAAAGTATTTTATTTTTTTCATTTATCCTAAACAAAAAACAGGCCTAAATAGGCCTGCTTTTTTTCTTATAAGTCAGTATTTAGATTAAAGTTCAGAGCCATTGTTAGCAACATCTCTTCCTTCAATATTTGGAGTAAAGATTGTAAACCCAGCAAAAATTCTGTTTGGATTTTTGATTAACGGCTTATTATTATTCCAAATATCTTGCCAGTGTTTTACTGTTCCGTAAGAAGTATCAGAAATAGATCCTAGAGTATCACCATTTTTGATTAGATATTTATTCCCTTCTGGAGCCCAAGTAAACATCTCTAAAGGTTTCTCATACTTTAAGACAGTTCCTTCTTTAATCATTTTAACACCATTATTTTGTGCAGATATTTGTCTCCACTTTGAATAGTCTCCATAGATTTTAAAAGCTACCATCATAAGTGTTTCATTTTTTTCTACAGTATACTCACCCATTCCGCCAACTTCATTAATTACTGGTGCTGCTGCAGTCTCTGCCATCATCGGATCAGTCATCAAAGAGTCATTGTTCATTCCCATTGTTTCTACTGGAGCTTCTGTAGAAGTAAGACTTTCATCAAAAGATTCCATAGTTAAATCCGTGTTGTCAGCGACAACATCAGAAGTAGCCATGTCTTCAGTAAATTCATTTGAATCTGTTAATTCGATTCCAGCATCAACTTCTTCTAGATTTGAAGATGATTTTGAGCCAGAGCAAGATACGAGCCCAATTAATAAAGACATTAAAACTAATAATTTCATTTTTATCTCCTAAATTCGATTTTTAAAATGATTTTAAGAAATTATAACATGTCTTTGAAATTTTTGAGCATCGGAAAAATAATTCTTTTTAATTTAATATTGAAAGAACAAATCCTGTTGATCAATTGTGTCGTGTATTCTCTTAACTAGTCTGTCGAAATGATCTTCATTTTCAAGAAAATCTAGATCATCGGTGTCAACTATTAGAGATTTACCAAGGTCGTAATTATCGTACCACTCGTCATAGTACTGATTGAGCTTAGTTAAATAATCAATTGGAATCGCTTGTTCGTAATCACGTCCACGTAGTTTAATTCTCTCTGTTAGTTTTGGAACAGATCTCTTTAGAAAAATCATAAGAGTTGGTGGTGATAAATATTGAATCATTGATTCATAAAGACTGCAGTAATTCTCATAGTCTCTTGCGTCTAAGTCACCTGTCTCAAAAAGTGATTTTGCAAATATATTTGCATCTTCATATATAGAACGATCTTGAATAGAGCTGCCCATTCCTGATTCAATTAGTTTATGTGTATTAAATCTGTGGGTAAGAAAATAAACTTGAAGAGGGAAACTCCATCTACTCATGTTCTCATAGAAGTCAGCAAGGTATGGGTTATCTTGAACAGACTCAAAATAAGGTTTCCAATTAAGTTTTTCTGAAAGCTTATTAGTTAAGGTCGTTTTACCGCTACCGATATTTCCGGCCACAACAACAAACATTTTGTTGTTACCACTAGATAGCTCCTTATATGCGTGCTCAGACATGCTTCCTCCCCAATATGTTGTGTAGTTCATAGATAGCAAAAACATAGTGAAAGAGTCAATCAATCCAAATATTTTTTAGATACTCTTCTGATTGATTTATTTACGGAGCCCTATAAGTTCTATAAAATAGGTGGATATATGTTATTGCACAAAGTTAGACCTATTAAAATTTTCATACTCTCGCTTCTTTTTGCAGTGAGCATAAACATTTCTTATTCACAGGATCTTGTGGATGATATAAGTTCTGGTGTGACTCTGGGGGATTCTCAAGAGATGTTTACGGAGACGATTCGTATTATCGGAAGGTCACGTAAAGTTTTTGTCATAACCAATACTAATCAGATGCTATTTAAGGGTGATTTCATAACTATAGTTCTCAACGACAAGGATGCTGTGGCCCGTGCAGTTGTTGCAAAAAACCAAAACGATCTAGTTGGAATAAAAATTCTTAGAATCTATTCTTTAAAAAACTGGAAAAGAATTAGAAAAGATTTAGATATAAAAATCTTGAAGGGTGATGACAGTTGGCTCTTCAAAAAAGAAGAAGTCAAAGTTGAAACAAACCCTGACGAAAATATAAAAATAAATAGCGAAGAGGATCTCTATGACGACAACACTCTTCTAGATCGAGATCTTGATTCTTTTGGAAAAGACACTCGACTCATAAAGCCTGATAATATTGTAAGTGCTGGTTATGCCAGATACACACTCGACAATCCCTTCGCTAACGGCGGCGAGGGTGAAGACGAAGTTTTTTCAGAGTTTAATGGTTCTTGGGCTTATCAATTTGCTGATAACATTTGGGTTGAAGGTACGATGGGTGTTGTCTCGATGGATAACGTTCCGGCTAATTCAACTCAAACTGTTTTGACCGATTTTATTGTAAGACTCAAATATACATTTCAAGCACCACTATATTCTTACTTTATGCCATATATAGGTTTTCAATATCAGTCGGTTTCTAGTCCTGCTGCAGGTAAGGATGCAACTAACGAAGCTTTAAATACTAAAGAGCTAGAGTTTGTAGATAATCTTCCAAAGAATCAAGTAGTAGTTGGAGTTACAATTCTTCGAAGACTCGTACCGGGATGGTTTTTAAAAGCAGATCTGGGAACTGATATTTTAGCAATAGGATTTGGTATTGAATTTTAAAACTATATATATTCTTTTAATATTAATTCTAGTGATTGGTTGTGGTTTAAAAAATAAACCTAAAGCCAAAAAGGGGAAATCTCTTCCTTCAGTTTCATCTAAATATATTAAAAAGATTAATAAATAAAAATGAGCTTAATCCTAGCGATCGGAAGCAATCTAGAAGACAAGCTTCAAAATCTCGAAAGAGTTAAGAATATTTTAAAAAGAAAATTTGTTTTCATTGAAGAAAGTGATGTATTTGAGTCAGTTGCTGTGGATTATACAGATCAGCCGGACTTTTATAATCAGGTTTTAGAGTTTGAAATCCCACATAACATCCCTCCCCAACAAGTTATGAAAGATCTTTTAGAGATTGAAGTGACACTTGGAAGGACAAGAGGGGTTGATAAAGGCCCGCGAACTGTAGATATTGACATTATCTTTTGGGATCAAGCGTCAATAGATGAGCCCAACCTTATAGTTCCTCACCCTCGATGGATTGATAGAAGCTTTGTTGTACGGCCGTTGCAACAGTTACCGTTCTTTAAAAAAATTGAGAAATGTTTTAAAATACCACTTGAATTTGAAGTAGAAGCAAAACCTATACAAAGGACTAAATAATGAATTTTGAATTAACTCAAGATCAAAAAGACATGCAAGAGATGGCAATGAAGTTTGCTAAAAATGAGCTCATGCCTGTTGCTGCAAAATATGATGAAGAAGGAATATTTCCAAAAGAAGAATTTAAAAAAGCTTGGGAGCTTGGATTAATTAATACCTGCATTCCTGCGGAATATGGTGGAGCTGGATTTTCAGAAGTTGAAGCTGTAATGATTGGTGAAACATTAGCTTATGGATGTATGGGTATAAACACATCTTTCATGGCAAACGATCTCGCTTTATTACCAATAAAAATTGCGGGTACACATGAACAAAAAGAAAAATTTCTTAGACCATTTACTGAAGAATTTAAAATTGCATCATTTTGCTTAACAGAACCTGGCTATGGATCTGATGCAGCTGGAATCCAAACTACAATTAAAGAAGATGGAGACCACTGGGTTATCAATGGTGAAAAAATGTGGATAACGAATGCAGGTCACGCTGATCAGTTTGTTGTCTATGGAACTATTGATCCATCATTAAGACATAAAGGTATATCTGCAGTAGTTGTTCCAGGCGGAACGGAAGGAATAGTCCTTGGTAAAAAAGAAGACAAAATGGGACATCGTTCAAGCGATACTCGTGGAGTTAGATTTGAAAATGTGAGAGTTCCAAAAGAAAATATGCTTGGAGCTCCTGGGGAAGCATGGTTAATAGCAATGAAGACGCTTGATTACTCAAGACCACTTGTTGCATCAGCTGCCCTTGGTGGATCTCAAAGAGCTTTAGATGAATCTTTAAAGTATGCAAAAGAGAGAAAACAATTTGGTGTAGAGATTGCTAAGCATCAAGCTATTCAATTTATTCTTGCAGAAATGGCAATGAAAGTTGAGGCATCACGACTTCTAGTATACAAAGCCGCGTGGCAGGTTGATCAAGGGGTTAGTAATACTGAAGTTGCAAGTTATGCCAAAGCCTTCGCAAGTGATTCGTGTATGCAAATAACTACCGATGCGGTACAGTTGTTTGGCGGATATGGCTACAGTAAAGAGTATCCTGTTGAGAAGCTAATGAGAGATGCGAAGCTTATTCAAATCTATGAAGGAACAAGCCAAATTCAAAGACTTGTTATGGCGAGAGAAATTTTAAAAAGATAAATAATTAACAGTTAACTTAATAAAGGAGTATGTAGTGAACATTTTTGTCTGTGTAAAACAAGTTCCGGATACGGAAACAAAAGTTCAACCAAATGGTGATGGAACTTTTATTGAAACAAGCTCAATTAAATGGATCATGAATCCGTATGATGAGTTTGCAGTAGAACAAGCACTTTTAGTAAAAGCTGCAAATGCAGGTTCAACTGTAACTGTCGTTAGAGTTGGTAGTGTTAAAGATACAGAAGCACTTAGAACAGCAATGGCCATGGGTGCTGATGAAGCAATTTTAGTTGAAGCTGATGACAATCTTGATTCATACTCAATTGCTAAAGCTATTAAGGGTGGAATTGAGAAGTCTGGAAAAGATGTTGGTTTAGTTTTATGTGGTAAACAAGCAATTGATGATGACTGTCTTCAGGTACCTCAGGTTCTTGCAGAGATGATGAATCTTCCTTCTGTTGCTGTAATTGTTGGATTCGAACAAAGTGGCGAAAAGATTACAGTTAAGAGAGAAATTGAAGGTGGAGCACTTGAAGTTTACGAACTTAATACTCCATGTGTACTCGCAACAAACAAAGGGATTAACACTCCAAGATATGCATCTCTTCCAGGGATTATGAAAGCTAAGAGAAAACCACTTCAACAATTAAGTCTTGCTGATGTAGGTGTTGAAACTGGTGATAGACGTGTTGTGTATTCAGATTTTTCATTACCTCCTGAGAAACCAGCTGGGAAAACATTTGATGCAATGGATGAGGCAAATCAAGCAAGTGTAGTTGCTGAGGTTGTTGGATTATTAAGAAATGAAGCGAAGGTGATATAATGGCAAAAGTATTAGTTTATTCAGAATTAAATAAAGGTAAAGTTAAGCCCGTAACTCTTGAAATTCTTGGACGTTTAAGTGGTCAAGATGCTGACGTAGTATTTGTTGGTGGAGAAGTTGCAGCAGATCAGATAACTGTGCTTGGAGAATATGGAGCTAATAAAGTTCATGTTCTTAAAGGTGACAAGTTAGATAAATATAGTCCTGAAGGATTTTCAAATGCTCTTCATGGTTTTATATCTGCAAACTCATATGATTATGTTCTTGCAGGTGCAACAAGTGCTGGTAAAGACTTTCTTCCAAGACTTGCAACTAAGTTTGATGCAGGCCTTGCAAGTGATTGTACTAACTTCATTTTTGAAGGAGATACTTTTCACGGAACAAGACCATTATTTGCAGGTAAGTGTTTAGCAAAGGTAAATCTTCAAGGACCAAAGCCACATTTTGCAACAGTTAGACCAAATGCACTTGGTATGCCTGAAACAAAAACTGCTGGATCTGGTGAAGTAAACGAAGTCTCAGCTGATGCTGGAGAAATCAGAGCAATGATTAAAGAGATCGTTGCTGCTGCAAATGAAAAAGTAGATCTTACTGAGGCAAATATTATTATCTCTGGTGGACGAGCTATGAAAAATCCTGAGAACTTTGCAATTCTAGATGAATGTGCAGCAGTTCTTGGTGCAACTGTTGGCGCTAGTCGTGCCGCTGTTGATTCAGGTTTTGCACCATCAAACATGCAAGTTGGGCAAACAGGTAAAACTGTTTCTCCTTCTCTATATATTGCTTGTGGTATTTCAGGAGCTATTCAGCATCTTGCAGGAATGAGAACATCTAAGGTTATTGTTGCAATCAACACTGATCCGGATGCACCGATCTTCACAAAAGCTGACTACGGAATTGTAGGCGACCTTTACACTATCGTTCCTCTTTTAACTGAAGAACTTAAAAAAGTTATGGACTAGTTCCATTTAAATACGGGGAGTAGCGATACTCCCCTTTTTTTATTATGAAAACACGACTTCTCTCTTTTTTCGCTTCACTTTTATTTCGTCTACTGAAGTTAACTTATTCTTATAAACTTGAATTTCATAGCGAAGACCAAACGAAACTACTTCAAAGTAAATCACCGAACAATGATCTGAAATATTTAATTGCATTTTTTCATCAAGATGAGTTAGCCCTTATTCCGTACTTTATTGATTCAAAACATGCTGCACTTGTTTCACTTTCAAAAGATGGTGAAATTATGAGCCGTGCCATTGCGAACCTAGGCCTGACACCAATCAGAGGTTCTTCTTCAAGAGGTGCAGTGTCTGGATTAATAGCGGCCATAAGAAAAGTTAAAGAAGGTTACACATTAGCATTTGCAGTTGATGGACCAAGAGGCCCAATTTATAAAGTCAAAGATGGTCTTTCAAAAGTTTCCGAGAAAACTCAAACAAAAATTCTTCCCATTAGGGCAAGTGTTAACAGTGAGTACATTTTTGAGAAAGCTTGGAACAAGGCAAAACTAGCAAAGCCGTTTGCAACTATTACCATTAAAGTCGGAAAGCTTGACTACTATACTCCACAAGAACTTGAGCAAACTCTTTTGAATTTAAACTAAATACAATAAATTTCCGATAAGTTCTCAAAGGAATAAATATGGAACCAATAAATTACTCGTGGGATGAGGGTGAAGAATCGTTTACTGACGAAGAATCATTTATTAATACATCCTCTATAGATACTGAAGCCGAGCTTCCAACAAGAAAAGACCTTCAACTTGCAAGGAGACTTTTTCATGTAGGAAATGGCGTGGCCGTTGCTACCCTATACTGGATTTCATTTTCACATTCTCAAATGGTTCACGCCTTGGGAATGATTGCATGTCTTCTTTATGTTTTTGAACAAATTAGAATTAGTTATCCAGAAGCTCAAGCAAAGTTTCACCCAATGACTAAATTTATAATGAGAGCGGAAGAACAATTAAAAGAATCAGCAATGGTTCCTTATATGTTTGCAGTACTTTTAACAATTATTACTTTCCCTAAGCCAATCGCTTTAATTGCAATATACACCCTTGCGATCTCTGATCCATTATCTGCAATTATTGGAATTCGATTCGGTAAGCGTCGAATTGTTCCACATAAAAGTTTAGAGGGATCAGCTGCATTTTTTATCTCATCATTTATTATTTGTGCCTTTGTTCTAAGTGTAACAACTGGTGAAATGAGTGGACTTGTTTTAATTGTTTCACTTTTAGTTTCATTTACTACCAGTGCTTTTGAGATGCTTCCATTAAGAATAGATGATAATTTAACGATTCCACTTTTCTCAGCAGTCATGCTTTGGATTTTTTGTGAAACGTTTGGGATATATCTTTAACCATGTCTATCAGTGTATTTGATATTTATTCAATAGGTATTGGCCCATCAAGCTCTCACACAGTGGGACCTATGAAAGCTGCATTTAATTTTCTTCAAAGCTTAAGTGAAGAGGAACTTGCAAGCGTTAAAACAATTAAGGCCGATCTTTATGGATCACTGGCTTTAACTGGTAAAGGTCATGGTACTGACAAGGCGATAATTCTTGGTCTCATGGGATTCATTCCAGAGACGATTAACTCAAACAAAACTGATGAATATATTGAAAGCACTCGTAAAAACAAAAAAATTAAAGTCTCTGCGTTTAACAAAACTTTTTCAATTAATTTTAAAATTAAAGAAGATATTAAGTTTCACCGTCGAGTTTCACTTCCCTTCCATCCAAATGGAATGGCCTTTGCTGTATTTGACAATGACAATGCAGAAATCAAAAAAGAAGTTTACTACTCAATCGGTGGTGGATTTATTCTTACTGAAGATGAAGCAAAGATGAGTACAACAACCCAGCAGCATACTGAAAAAGTTGAATTTCCTTTTAACTCCGCTGATGAACTTATGGAACTTTGTAAAACTAATAATTTTACAATTCCAGAGCTTATGATGAGAAATGAACTTACTTGGAGGACCCAAGATGAAGTGAATACTGGAATATTAAAATTTTGGAAAGTCATGGAAGCATGTGTTCAACGCGGTTTCATGAATGAAGGAATTCTTCCAGGTGGTTTAAAAGTAAAAAGAAGAGCACCGGGTGTCTATCAAAGCTTAATAGCAAATCCTGAAAAAAATCTCTCAGACGTATTGAGTACAATGGACTGGGTTAACCTCTATGCTCTTTCAGTTAACGAAGAAAATGCAGCTGGTGGTCAGGTTGTAACAGCACCTACAAATGGAGCAGCCGGAATAATTCCAGCTGTTCTCCACTACTATGTACGCTTTACTAACAAATATACAGAACAAGGTGTAATTGATTTCCTACTGACAGCCGCAGCAATTGCAATGTTGTATAAAAAGAATGCTTCAATTAGTGGAGCAGAAGTTGGATGCCAAGGTGAAGTAGGAGTAGCTTGCTCGATGGCCGCTGGTGCTTTAACACAAGTTCTCGGTGGTACAATTGGTCAAGTTGAAAATGCCGCCGAGATTGGAATGGAACATAACCTTGGGCTAACATGTGATCCTATTGGTGGGCTTGTACAGATTCCCTGCATTGAAAGAAATGCAATGGGTGCAATCAAAGCTATCAATGCCACAAGAATCGCACTAAAAGGTGATGGAACTCACTTTGTTTCTTTAGATAAAGTTATCAGAACCATGAAGCGAACTGGAATGGATATGAAAAAGCATTATAAGGAAACAAGTAAAGGTGGCCTTGCCGTGAATATCACCGAATGTTAAATATACTGTGAAATAACTCTAAGACAAATATAACAAACTAAAATCCCAAAGAGACTATAGCCAATTTTTGACCAGACACCCATATCAGAGTTTGGTGTAAGAATTTTTGGAAGGAAGCCTTTCTTAGCTAGAAAAAGAAAAGTAATATAGAGAATAAGTGTAATAGCAAAAAATAGTATTTTCATATCTCTATTATGACTTCACTTTTACCCAGTGTCTATTATCCACTTTAATAATTCTGCCTTCTCCACCAAAATTTTCAGATGGTTCGGGCTTTTTATATATTGCGACAATTCTCTCGGGGTAATCGCGCTTCTCTTCTAAAGAAATTTCAGTTAGATCACCATTTTCATTATTTGTTAGGGCCGTACCACAAGGATACTGCTTATCTACATATGCCAAAACCCAACCAGAAACTGCAATCGGGACCTCTCTTTCAAATCTTCCATTCCCCACAACCATTCCAAATGTATCTGATGCAATTCCTATTACGCTTAACTGGCAGCGAGCAGAACAGATTTCGGCTCCCTCATATGTGTCGACATAGCATTTACCCGGGACAAGTTCACCTTTAAGCTGTTGAAAATCGGCATAGTCATTCCACATAGCATTCCAGACTCCACTTTGAACATGAAGCTGGGCAGTACCAGAAGAATTACGTATACCGAGATGATTACCTGTATCACTAGGGCTCCAACTACCAGAACCTGGAGTATAAGTTCCTTTCTCCATAATAATTTGAGTAGTGCCTGTTCCAAAAGTAATTCGTGTTAATTTATCAGATAAAATTCCCATAAATCATTCCTTATATTTTTCTTCTAGTTTTTTAATTCGTCTTTC
>Ga0307937_1000076_pt1 | contig 63805 bp, 55 predicted proteins | sample OrgLakmetagenom3_FD_201814 | JGI IMG/M metagenome (GOLD analysis project Ga0307937, IMG submission 201814) | Saline water microbial communities from Organic Lake, Antarctica - #3 | ecosystem: Environmental > Aquatic > Non-marine Saline and Alkaline > Saline | place: Antarctica: Organic Lake...
TATAATGGTTGGATCCTTTGATACCTTGTATGGCTATTTTTTTTCTCATAAACTAAAAAAGCCCCGTATGAAACGAGGCTTTATCTATTAATAATGAATTTATTTCATATCAACCTCGTTTCGCTGGGTCAGCAAAATAAAAGTTAAAATAAAAATAAAAACGTGTTGTCATTTGTTCTTTAATGTGAGACTAAATTAAAACTTATTTTGAATACACAAGTCCAATCCTAAATAAAATTCAAAAAATTAATCTTTTAAGTAAGATTTCTGTCTAGGAATGGTTAAAAATTCCTTTTGTCTGCCATTTAAGTAGATCACTTTTTCACCATCAAAATAAGCCCCTTCTTCCAGCATGACTCTGAAGGGCTTTTGCCACTCTTCAAGATAAACTTCAGCATTGAGTTCAATCGCATAAACCGTATTTGGATATAGCGGATAATCTCCAGAGCCGGGCACATCTCCCTGGTTGTCCCACATGCCGATGGTTGGTCCTGCGGCATGTCCATGATAACCCATGGGATGCGTATAAATCGTTCCCTTGATGTCTTCAGACTTCATTTGTGTTCTAGCCTCCTTCAAAATCTCGTTACCAGTTCGTCCAGTTTTAAAATTGGTCGATAAAATATCCTGTAAACGGTTTCCAACAACTAAAGCATCCACCAAATACTGCGGAACCTCCTTCTCACCTGGCTTTAAGACATAGGCTAATTCCTGAGTATCTGTGTTTAGTCTTAAATAAGTAATCCCAAAGTCCATATGCAAGACATCACCCGGCAGAATAACTTCGGGGTCTGGATTGTTATCAAATGTTCTTAAATGCTCCTTGCTTTCATTGCTCACCCTTTGGATATCGACAGTGGGGTGAAACCAGGTTTCTATTCCCAAATCTTTTATCCTGTCTCTATACCACCACACCACATCTGTAGTTTTTGTTACCCCAGGAGTGATCACTTGTTCTGATAAACCTTCCTGAATAATGTCATGCGCAATGCTTTGGATATGTCTGTAAGTCGCCAGTTCTGAAGTGGTTCTGGTTTCTAACCAACCCACCGCCAAATCTTCAGCCGACACTAATTTTTTATGATCTGATTTTGGCAAGTACTCTAAAAGCAATTCGTATTCTGTGTGATTCAACCCATCGGCATGACCAAAATCTTCAGAGGTATTGATGCCGATTTTATTCGGATTTCTCTCTGCTATCAATTCTACCAATCGCTTCCACTGGTCAGGTTGCTCTCCAGGGTCCCATGCTTTTTTGAAGTGTTCTCCCACATTATACCTGGCCACAGCGATGGTTTCCACCTCATTACTAGACTTGGGCTTAAATATCAGCAACATGGTTCTACGTCTCGCTGCTAACCAGGTACTTGGCAATAGGGTTTTAATGATAGGATCTTCATTATATTCCCTGGAAATAACCAGCCACATGTCTATACCTGCTCGATCCATCACTTTTGGAAGGACCGTTTCCAGTCGCTCACCTAGCCATTGGTCAATCACTTCAGATTGTTTTTTTTGAGACAGAACAGCAAAATCCTGAGCTTGCAAGCTAATGGACATGATTAAAGCAAGGACTAGAGTTAACAGGATTTTCATGAGTTGAATTTTTGATTTATAATTCTAAGTTAGAAATAATTTTAATGCTACTGGTTTATTGTGTCAAATAAAGTACGCACATCAATTGTAGCCCGCCTATTCATCAAATTGGACCCGTAGATATTTTAATCCATTTCTTAAGGTCAAAGAAAAATCCTACTCGAATAATCTCACAAAAAAACCTCATCAAAACTAATTGACGAGGTTGTGTATAATTTGCTAGTGAATTTATTCTAACTCACTGCCTTCAATTTTCTAAGACTTGTTCTTTCTAAAGCTTTTTCAGCGTAAGTTTTAGTAACTTTTAACTCTGTTTCATCACCTTCCGGCATATCAAACATGGCGTCGGTCAGTATTGCTTCACACAATGAACGCAAGCCTCTCGCACCTAATTTATACTCAAGAGCTTTCTCCACAATAAAATCTAAAGCACCGTCTGTAATTTGAAAATCGATATTATCCATCTCAAATAACTTCTGATACTGCTTTATGATTGCATTCTTGGGTTGAGTCAAGATTAATCGCAAAGTATCTTTGTCCAAGGGATCCATGTAAGTTAAGACAGGCAAACGACCGATGATTTCAGGAATAAGTCCGTAATCTTTCAGGTCTTTCGGAATGATATATTGCAAAATATTTTCTTTATCTACACTTTCTCCCAACTTAGATGCGCCATAACCTACGGCTTGCATATTAAGTCGTTTGGAAATGTTCTTTTCAATACCATCAAAAGCACCACCTGCAATGAACAGAATATTTTCAGTATTGACTTCAATAAACTTTTGATCGGGATGTTTTCTACCGCCCTTTGGTGGAACATTCACTGTAGTTCCTTCCAAAAGCTTGAGTAAAGCCTGTTGTACGCCTTCACCACTCACGTCTCGTGTGATGGATGGATTATCACTCTTTCTGGCGATTTTATCAATTTCATCTATAAATACGATACCGTGCTCGGCTTTTTCCACATTATAATCTGCAGCCGCAAGTAGTTTGGTCAAAATAGTTTCAACGTCTTCTCCAACGTATCCAGCTTCAGTAAGAACTGTTGCATCAACAATGGCTAAAGGTACATTCAACATTCTGGCAATGGTCTTGGCAACTAAAGTTTTACCCGTTCCAGTTTGCCCTGCCATAATGATGTTACTCTTTTGAATTTCAATATCATCATTGGAGTTTGGCTGTAATAAGCGCTTATAATGATTATAGACAGCAACGGACATCACCTTTTTGGTTTGATCTTGTCCTATCACGTATTGGTCCAAGAAATCTTTAATCGCTTTAGGCTTTCTCAACTTCAATTCTGAAGTCAATTCCTCCGTACTATCCTGCTTAGATTCTTCTAAAACAATACCGTGAGCTTGTTCTATACATCGGTCGCAAATATGAGCATCCAGTCCTGCAATAAGCAAGCTGGTTTCCGCTTTTTTACGTCCGCAAAATGAACATTCTAACTCTTCTTTAGCCATAATTTACTCTCTTGTCAATATTTCATCAATCATTCCGTACTCTTTGGCAGCATCTGCCTTCATCCAGAAATCTCTGTCTCCATCGTTATAAACGTCATCATAGGATTTTCCGGAATGTTTGGAAATGATTTTATAAAGTTCTTCTTTCAAAAGAACAATTTGTTTTGCTGTAATTTCTATATCATCTGCCTGTCCTTGAGCGCCACCCATAGGTTGGTGTATCATCACTCTGGAATGTGGTAATCCACTTCTCTTGCCGTGTGTTCCTGCACATAATAATACTGCTCCCATAGATGCGGCAATTCCAGTATTAATAGTCGCAACATCAGGTTTGATAAATTGCATTGTATCATAAATTCCAAGACCAGCATAAACACTTCCACCAGGAGAGTTGATGTAAATCTGGATATCTTTAGAGGAATCTGTACTTTCTAAGAATAACAACTGCGCCTGAATGATATTGGCTACCTGGTCGTTTATTGGTGTTCCTAAAAAGATGATTCTATCCATCATCAATCTTGAAAAAACATCCATAGCCACAGCATTCATTTGTCGCTCTTCGATGATATTTGGAGTCATCGCTGTAGGAATCATACTCGTGATGACCTTGTCGTAATAATTGGCATTGACACCGTGATCTTTGGTGGCAAACTTTTTAAATTCTTTATCCATTTTCATAGTATACTCTCTATTTTAAAACGAATATAGCTTGAAGTTAAAGTCTAGCGTTGTTCTTTTACTAAATGTTAACTTCAAGCTATAGGCTTAGTTTTTATATGTTGAATAGGACTTACTTATAAATCTTGTCGACAAAGTCTTTATAAGTCACATCTTTTTCTTCAACCTCCATTTTATCTTTATATAGCTCAAGTAATTTTTGGACCATCACTTCTTCAGAAAATTGTCTCACCTGTTCCTCGTTGGACATTAAGTTCTGAATGATAGGATCCATCTGGTCTTCCGGGAAATCTTGCTGACCAAACTGCATCATTTGCATTCTTATTTTTTCCTTAGCTACTTGTTTAACGTCTTCGACTTCGATTTTAATATCGTTGTCTTTTGCGATTTTAGCTTCGATCAATTGGTATTTAATACCTTTTTCGCTTTTAGTATATTCCTCTGTAGCCTCCTCTGGTGTCAATTGCTTTTCTCCCTGAGTTTGAAGCCACTTCTGAAGAAATTCTGCCGGCAATTCCATATCTGCTTTTTCGATAAGAAGCTCTGTGACATCATTGAAAAACTGTTGATCGCCTTGTTGCTTAAATGTTTGCTTGGACTGGTCTGCGATCTTGTCTTTAGCTTCTTTTTCTGAAGTCACCTCACCTTCGCCAAATGCTTTATCAAACAATTCCTGATTAAGTTCAGCTAAAATTTGTTCGTTGATTTCTTTAATCGTGAATGTCAAATCTACTTTAAGACCTTCCACTTTATCTTTTTCAATTCCAAGATGTCTCGCTAAAGCATCATCGTCCTTAAAAAGTTTATTAGACTTTAGAGTGACTTGGTCTCCAACTTTTGCTCCTAAAAGTTCTTTTTTGTTGGTTTTTCCTTCGATATCTTCAACTTTGAAAGTTGCTTCATTTTCAATACCTTCTTCTTCATTATGAAAAGTACCAACAACTGTATAATTCTCTTTTACCTCTTCTTGAGTCACTAATTTTCCGTATTGACGCTGAATGGTTTTGATTTGATTATCAATCATTTCCTCGTCTGCAGAAATATTATAGTAAGTTACAGGACCTTCACCCTCTAGAGTGACATCAAATTTTGGAGCTAGACCTAATTCAAATTCAAATGTGTAGTTGTCAGACTCCCAGTTAAGGTCATCCTGTGGTTTAGGAAGTGGATTTCCTAAAATATCAATCTTTTCTTCTGTGATGTAAGAATTTAAAGATTCTTGCAGTAATTTATTGACTTCATCTACCAAAACAGCCTGACCGTATTGTTTCTTGATCATTCCCATTGGAACCATGCCTTTCCTAAAGCCTGGAATGTTGGCAGTTTTGCGATGGTCTTTAAGTATCTTATCTACCTTTGGACTATAATCGTCCTTTTCAATATTAATTTTGACTACAGAATTCAGTTGATCTTTGTCTTCTCTCGTTATATTCATTCTAAAGGATTATTTTTTGAAAGTGCAAAATTACAATTTATTTCACTGCTTACCAAGTTTTTATAAATCGTGAGCGCTATCTAAAACTTAAAGTATTCCAAATGAGTTAATCCAATTCTATAGATTCTGAAGCGATTGCTCTGGAATCTCTTTTCAGTTTGATAAACATAATGACATCAAAAATAAAATGAGCAGCCATCGCTGCATAGATGTCAAAATACAGAACCAAGTATCCAAAACCAGCTGAAATAAAAATCAGGAAAACTCCATAAATAGATTTTTTCCAATCTTTAGTAGAAATATATCCGTGAAGTATTACGAACAAAATTGCAGCAAACCATAATCCTAACAGGGGTTGTAATGCCCCTCTAAACAAAATCTCTTCACCAACTCCAGCACAAAACGAATAAAAAAGTATGTCTGACCAATGTAAGTCCAAACCCTTAAAAAGGTTGGCGTAAAAAGTGCTTGTTTCTTTTAACGGTGGTAATTTCAACAGTAATATCCCAATGAAAGCGGCTACAGCGCCAAATCCTAAACCTACTGGAATAGAAAGAAGCAAGTTGTCATAATTAAACATTTCAAAATACTGAACCTCATCTGAAAATGCTAAAATAAGATAAGCTATGCCGCTAAATCCAAAGAGCGTAAACACAGATAAAGTAAACATAGCCTTTTTGGTTAAAAGCATAAATCGATAAATTTTAAAAATTTAATTCTTTAGTAGGATAAGTTATAGAGGCAGTTCTAGTGATTATTGTTCAAGTTTTTACTTTGTAAAATATAAAAACTATCTTCTTCTTCCTGAACGTTCGGCAACTGAAAATATAATAGACTGAAGGAATGAAAGCAAGATACTAAACAATACTGCCCACCAGAACCCGTCTACTCTAAAGGCGTCTACGAGACCGTCTGCCATCAAAATAATAAGTGCATTGATTACTAGTAAAAAGAGACCAAAAGTAACTACAGTGACAGGAAGCGTTAATATAAGAAGAATCGGTTTTACAAATATATTGAGCAAGGCTAAAATCGCAGCAACTACAATAGCAGTAAAAAAATCGGAGACATAAACTCCGCCGAGTAAATTGGATAACACCAGGACAATTATTCCTGTGAGTATAATCTGTAATAAAACTTTCATTGGTTGGGGTTTTGGTTGAAGATCAAAAATAAAAAAACTGCTTCAATAAATCCATTGAAGCAGTTTTTAAAGAATTAAAGCCTTAATTAGTTTACGTTATCGCTTAATGTAACCGTTCCGTATGCACCAATATTGACTTCTGGCAAGTCAGAACCGTAAGTCATATTTATAGCTCGAAGAGTTTCATTAGCAACTAGGGCATAACCACGTGGCGTTAGATGCACACCATCCAGTGAAAAACCACCACCACTAACAAAATCTGATGTCACTATACCTCCAGGAAAACTAATTCCTTGCGATACATTTTGTAATAACCCATCAGCATCCACAAATGCTAAATTATTGGCTTGCGCCAAACCTTGAATTTTAGAATTGTAAGCTGTTCTTGCATTTGAAATATTTTGTAATTCTGCTGCATCTAAAGCATCCTCATCATCAATACCATTGACTGCACTTAAGACCAATTGTGCTTGTTCCGGGCTTGGACTACCACCTTGCTGAAGAAGGCCTAAAACCTGAAGAACTTCTGGTGAAAGTGCTACAGAACCATAACCTTGAGCTAATGCCCCTTGATTAATCGTAAGCAACAGCAATTCTTCGGGTTGCATTTGTCTAAATCCTAAAGGGTTGGTTTGTGTGACAGGAACATCTATGATGAATCTATTAGGACCTTCATTAAATGTGATTGCATATTGACCCGCTATGGCCTGAGCTTGTTGAGCTGGCACACCTTGCTGAATAAGTCCTTGGGTAAAAATACCAGCAAGAGCTTGAAAAAAGCCTGTAAGGTTTCCTGCAGTTTGCGCATCCAAAACCAAGGCATTGTTGGGCACTGTAGTGAAAAATGGGATGTCTGTAATGTTCGGAATATTGTAAACTACACCTCCAGAAGCTGATTCTGTGAGGCCGCCTATCAACTGACTATAAACACTGGCAAAAACATTAGGATCCGTAATGTCATTGGGAGCATAAGTAGAAGGGTCTAAATTTCCGGTTTGGTCTACACCTGTTCCTCCACTAGTTGCATAGCCTAAAATATCATTGTTTCCAATCCATAATGAAAAGAAAGAAGGATTTTGTGCTAAGGCATCACCAAGCACAGTAGCGTTGTCTGATGAGGAGAATCTCACAAAATAAGGATTTGCCTGACCAGGAAGGCCTGCTACATTTCCATATCCGGGAGCTAACAAGTGGTAACTTTTTGCTCCAGGAACTCCCATATTGTTGAATGAACCAGAAAGCTTGTTGGTCACTTCAGTCTGCGGATCTCCAGCAATCGGGGATGGCGGAATTACAGGTTGTCCTGCATTTGAAGACAATACCAGTCTATTATTGGTGATTTGATTACCATTTAGTTTCAATCCACCAAGATTATCTGCCATCAGCGGCTGAGTGAATTCTCCACCACCAACAAGCTCAAACTGACCTGATAAAATATTTGGAAAAGAGTTTTCCTGTCCCTGCACATAAAGAGCATTATCAGCATAACCGGCGGTAAGTGAATTTCCTAGTGAAACGTAGTTAGAGAAATCTGCTTCACCAGCATTATAGACTTCGTTTTCTTCAATACCTTCTTCAAACTCAGGCTCACAAGCGATGAGTCCAAAAGCTAAAAAGGGTAAATATTTTATATAGTTTTTCATTGTTTCTGATTATAGTTTATAAGTTACTCCGATACCTGGTAGAAATGCATTGGACTTGTAAGTCCCTTCAAATGGAACGGTTTGCCCATTCTCTGTATAAGAATCATATGAAGCATCAATTTCTTTAAATCTTAAATAAAGGAAGGAAGCATCAACTGCGAATTTTTCTGAAATTTGAAAAGATAGACCGGCAGTATATCCGTTTCCATCATTTCTTGGAGTTTCAGGAGCGAAAAATCCCTCCTGAACTGGAGATTCATCAAAATAATACCCTGCTCTTAAAGTCAGATTATCTGTTGCTTTATACTGAGCACCAAACCTATAACTAGACGCATTTTTATAGTTTCTTGGATTTATTGAAGTTGCCACATTAGGATTTGCAAAATCTATATCCAGTGAGTTGTAAACCTCCCAAAATGCTCTTTGGTAGTCAAAAGCAAACAACCACTTTTCATTCATTTCATATGCAAAACCAATAGTTAATTCAGCAGGCAATGGAAGAGTAGCATCAAATTCAGTCGTTCCGTTTTGTGGAGTAAGCGTAGAATTAGGGAAGTTAGCAAAGGTAGCTTCACCTCCTTCAGCATTGAGAAGTATTTCTGATCTGTAATTGAACCCTATTCTTAACTCTTCAACAGGAGTGAACATAAAACTCGCACTCCATCCTGTATTATTTACGCCAGTATCGTCAATGGTAATGTTCGATCTATTGCCCTGTTCATCTGTGAGTGTACGGTTGGCATTTCTATTGAAATTTACATTACCCGTAACGAAAATAGGTCCACCACCAATACTGAAGTGTTTTGAAAGCTTTATTGAGGCTAAAGGTTGAATAAAAATTGCAGCAAGATTAATATCATTAACCAAGTGAGACCCGGGCCAATCTTGTTCCCATTCTACCGAACTACCGTATGGAGTTGAAACGGATAAACCTAAACTTAACCACTCATTTACTTTGTAGGCAGCGTGAAAATAAAACGGTGTTCCAGGATCTTGCAATGTTTCAGCAAATTGACCCGTAGATGTATTTTGCCACTTGACGTTTGAGAATACACCAGTTATACCAGCTGAAACAGTGAATTTATCTTCTAAGTATACTAAACCTGATGGGTTAAAAAATGCTGTTTCGGCACTATTGACCACACCTACGCCGGCATGACCCATCGCTAAAGCTCTTTGGCCTTGAGCTGCTACTCGATAGCCTCCTGCATAAGCTGTAGCTGAAGCTAACATGAGAAGTAAACCTGAGATTAAAAAGTTCTTCATATTGAATTTATTTTATTGTGAAATTCCAAAATTTGTATCCAAATTTATCATTTATTAATAATTTCACAACGCTAAGACTGCTTTCTTTCAATATAGAATCGCACTCAGGTCTATAAGCATTTGATTATCAATGATGATAAAACTTTAATTTTATTCATTATAAATGCTGTTAACTAAAAAAGCCTCGTTTATAAAACGAAGCTTTTTTGAGCTATTTAAAGGAATATTAATAAAGTCTGGTGTTTCTCTAATTCAGTAAGCTTGGCGAATACGTCGTATTGAAATTTGAAATGTCAATAAGATTTCCTGAAGCTTCAAAGTTTGTCCCATAAGTAGAATCAATAACTTTAAGAATTTCATTAGCAATTAAAGCATAGCCTCTGGAAGTTGGATGAACTCCGTCTAATGAAAAAGCTCCGCCGGTCACTAAATTTGAGGTTAATATTAAATCATTTTGTTCCACACCTACAGAAGCGATCTGATCTAATAGAGTATTGGAATCAAATAAACCAAAACCATTTGCACTGGCAGTCTGCTCAATAATCTGATTAAATTCGATTGTTGCATTCAAAATATCTTCTTGTTCTTCGGGAAGTAACACCCACTTGTCTTCCAAGGGAAGAGTGATTCCTTCAGCAGAAAACTGACCAGCTAAGGCCTGGGGAAGTCCTTGAGACATAAGAAATCCAACTCTAGACGTGTTAACTGTTCCTATAATCGAACTGCTAGGCAAAACAAGCAAGTCATCTGGAGTAGCTTGTCTTGCTTGACCATAGGTGTTTCCAAGTAATTCTGCTACTTGTGGAGCTGCCTGCGGTGGCAATCCAAAGCTTGTTACCAAAGCTATAAACTGTGGATTTGGAGCTAAAGCTCCAGATATTTGAAGTGAAATATTGACTAAGTTTTCGTCCTGGATAACAACAGCGTTCGCAGCATCTGAAGAAAACTCTATAATTCTCTCAGTTTCCCCTAAAGCCTGGAAAACTTGATTTATAGCTCCAAAAATAGAATTCAATGTAGGAATTTGTGCTCCAAAATCTGGATTGGACGGATCCAAAGGATTATGAGGGACAGTTGTAAAATGCGGTATAGCAGCAACATTTGGAATGTTGGCTAAAACGCCTTGAACGTTGGGAACATTACCAACGAGCGAACCTACTATAGCTTGATAAGTCTGGCTAAAGCCAACTCCCGGAGGACCTGCTACAGGTGTAATTGGGTCGGAACCATCTCCACCAGAAAGCGCATACCCCAACACATCGTTATTGCCTATCCATAATGTGAAGAAAGAAGGTTGCTGTGCAATTGCATCTGCCAGAACCGAAGTTTGTGGCGAACTTGCCATCCTTACAAAATAAGGATTGGCGGTTGGAGGGTTTGAGATTACTCCGGAAAAGTCACCATAACCTGGAGCCAGCAAGTGAAAACTTTTTGCACCAGGAACCCCTAGATTATTGAAAGGTCCAGATGGATTATTAGCCAAGATATCTGTTGTAGGCTGAATACCAGACACAAGACTTGAAAGAGGCACAGGACCTGAACCATCGAAAACCAGCCTTGGTCCGAAACCTGGAAGCGGTGAGCCTCCAGCTAAAAGTCCACCTATATTATCGTTCATTAAAGGCTGCACAAAAGCACCACCATTGGCAACCAAGGAAAATTGCCCTGATAAAAGAGAAGGCATTGAGTTTTCCTGTGAAATCCGGTATAAAGCACCATCAGAAAATCCAGCTGTAAGAGAATTTCCTAAAGATACATAGTTTGAAAAATCAGCATTTCCAGCCGTAAATTCTTCAAAGTCCTCGCCAGTACCTTGAGATGCTCTTTCCTTATAATCCTCTAAAGCATCATTTTCACATGCCCATAAGCTTATTATCAAAAAAGCGAGAATAAAATATTTAGAATTTTTCATTTAAAAAATTTTAGAAAATTAAAAGTTATTTATGGTCAAAGAAATATAATACTGAGAGCCGATAAAGCCTGTTCCAAATGCTGTGAAATATTCGTCTTGTAATATGTTGGCAGCACCAAGCTTGAGTGTAGACTTATATTTCGGGATTCTGTAATTCACTTGTGCATCGAAAACATTGAAAGAAGGAACAATTCCATCTCCAAAACTCGCTTCCCAGAAATAACTATCTCTCCACCTCCACGCTACATTGAAGCCAAAGTTTTCAAAAAGGTCTGTGTGACCAAATGAAGTCTTCACTTGATGTTCCGGAGTATTAAACCCTAACCTTACGTTAGGATTTGCTGCTACATCAAAGTCTAGCAAGGCATAGGTGTAATTTGAGCTCAAGTCAAAGCCACCAAAAACTTTTGTAGACAATCCTATAGCACCTCCGTAAGATCTAACTTCCTCTTCTGTATTGGTATAAGTTTGGAAGACCTGAAAGTCTCCGTTGGCAATAGCGGCAACTGCCAGAGGCGTGTTTGTACCTGGGACGGTTTCTGTTAATTCCACATCACCATAAAACGGAGCAAGTACATTTTCGTTGGATAAGAAGTCATTATATCTATTGTGATATACGGATGCATCAATTACAAAACCTTCGATCTTTCCTCTGTAGCCCAATTCAAATGAGGAAACCTGCTCTGGTGTCGCAAGACTGGAATTTCCTATTTCAAGATCTGCGGGATTGCCTGACTGAGAGAAATTCTGGTTAACAGAGTTTGCCGTAAAAGAATTTTCGTAGGCCCCTGTTCCGTCAAGATCCAAAGTCGGTGAGCCCAAAACAGCAGCTCCAAAAGGACTCAGGTTTCCTTGTGCTACACTAAATTGCTTTGAGTATCTTGCTGGGTTATCAAAGGCGCTACCTATTAAAACAGCTCTTCCTACATCAAGACCTATATATAAATCCTGGGTTGTTGGATTTCTAAAACCTGTTTGGAAAGAAGCTCTTATATTATGATCTTCGGCGATGGTAAATCCGGCGGAGAGCCTTGGCGAAAAGAAGCCGTCAAATAATTCTGATTTGTCATACCTCAATGAGCCTGTTAATTTCAATTTTACTAAATCTGACAATTCCACATCTTTTTGAATTTGAGTATAAAGTCCAAATTCAGAATATCCAATGCTTCCATCGTTATCTGTATAAATTGTTCCGCCTGAGTTGAGGTCATAAACTCTTAACGAACCACCAACCTGTACTTCTGCAAAGTCCCATAAGTGTCCAAAGTTATAATTGGCATCAGAATGGTAAAATCTTGAATTGTCCTGAAATTTTGATCCCTGACTTAAATCCGGGTTTTGTACCACCTGATCAAAAACATTTTGAAATTCTGGAGTACCTGGTATTAATCTTTCTATACCATCATCGCCATTAGGATCAATTACTTCATCTGCAACGGCACGGGCTTGAGAGTGTTTTTGAGCGTCGGTTAAACCTTGAGGATTACCAGTAAGTTCTATTCCTGCATAAGTTTGAATGTAATCGCCAAACCAGTCAGAATCACTTTTCCAGGCCCGATTGATGTTAATCCCGGTAAAAACCATATCATAAGAATTTCCTGCATCGTCAATATTCACATAAGTTCTGAAAAAGAAATTGTTGTTTTTCACCTCAATTTTATGCTGCTGAAGGACAAAATCTTTAATGTTATATCGGTTGGCTCCCTGATAGATGGTGTTTCCACTTCCTATTTTACCAACATATTGTATCTCAAAATCATCTTCCCATGGTCTATAATACAACCCCCAGTCTGCTTTCAAGCTCTCTGCATTATAATTGGTAAGATCCACTTCATCATAACCTGTCCTACTCACCTCAACATCTGGTATAATACCAAGTCCTGAGGCGCTCCTTATATTTGTAGACACTTCGTCTCCGTAAACATTTATTCCATCGTAATCTGTATCTGCTCTTGTCAGTCCTCTGTTCAATTTGTCTTCCTGGTTCGTTGCCCACCAGTCAGTCCCTTTGAGGTAACCTAAATTGACTTTAGCAGCAAATTTATCGCTGAATTTATGGGCTATTCTTATCCCAACGTCTGTGAAAGAATTATCGCCAGCAGCTTCCTGTGAAGTAATCCCTTGTTTTACATAACCACTTATACCAGAAAAATCGAATGGGTTTTTACTTCTCATAAATAAAATACCATTGAAAGCGTTTGCGCCGTATAATCCAGATGATGCGCCTGGTAAAATTTCAACACTTTGCACATCAGTTTCAATCATTCCAATCAAATTACCTAAAGGAAAATTAAGCGCTGGAGCTGAGTTGTCCATTCCATCCACAAGTTGCATAAATCTTGCATTGGCAAATCCAGCAAAACCTCTGGTGTTGACAGAACTAAAAGTTAAACTATTTTTATTGATATCTACTCCCTTCAGGTTTTCAAGTCCTCCATAAAAATCTGCGGAAGCAGTGTTTCTCACCTCATTGATTCCGAATCGCTCAATGGTAACTGGAGATTCGAAAACGCGTTCTGGAGTCCTTGAAGCTGAAATAACAACCTCATCGAGCTGACTGCTCAGTTCTAATTCCACCTCAATCGTTTGAGTTTTACTAAAAATATTTACCGTTGAGTTTTCAAATCCCGTAAAAGAAATCACGATATCAAAAGGAGGGACCCGATCTGTTTTTAATTCAAATCTACCGTCAAAATCTGAAGTCGTTCCTTCATCAGAACCCATCACTATAACATTAGCACCAGGCAAAGGAATTCCTGAATTATCTTTTACTGTTCCTGTAATTACAGTTTGAGAAAAAGAGGACAAACAAAACATCAAGAAAAGAAAAGAGAATACTTTTTTCATAATTATATTTTAAAATTCGTTAAAGCGAATCTAAATAATTAAAATTTAAATTGCAAAATTTAAATTGATAAAAAAGAATTTATATCTGAATTTTTTATTGATCTACTATTTTATTTGTCAAATAATTCCTTATGCCATTATCTATAAGTTGTTTTTTTACTTTTTAAAAAATTAGATGTTCTGAATTTCAAGCTGATTTGACCGTATCTATTAACAAATTTATATTTGATTAACAGTTGACATCGAATAAGCGCTCAGATGTTTTGACAATTTGTATCAGATGTTCTTGAACAAGAAAAATGACGTATCTCCTATTCAATTAATTCACTGAATAAGATATCCCTCGTGTTTTTATTATTATGAAGATAAGCCTGGAAGTAATAAAATAAAAACTCCCCAACTCCTAAAAAAACAAATTTCGTAGGAATTGAGTAGTAAATAAATTGAGGTAATAAGAATTATTATTTTTTGTTGAAGTTTAAGACTTAAGATATTTTAAGCTCATCCCAAAGAACTCTTCTCTTTTCTCTGCATGAATCCAATGTCCAGCATTTTCAATGGATTTAATTTCAAAATTATCAAAATGAGTACCCATATCAGATTCGTCACTAGTTGTGATGTAATCGGATTTGCCTCCTTTAATAAATAGAATTTCACCAGAGTATTTTGCATTTTGAGGAAGTCCTTTACCTACTTCTTCAATATTTTGTTTCAGTGCTTTTAGATTTAGTCTCAAATTTAGCTCATCTTGAGTTTTCCAATACAGGTTTTTTAAAAGAAACTGCCTGATAGGTTTTTCTGAAATATAGTTTGACAAAAGCTCGTCGGCATCAGATCTTGAAGTGAGTTTTGCTTCAGAAATTTTGGTTAAGCCTTCTAATATTTGTTGATGATGTGGAGCATAGTATTTTGGAGCTATATCTACAATAATGAGTTTATCAACTTGTTCGGGATAAAGGGTTGCAAACCTCATTGCTGTTTTACCGCCCATCGAATGGCCGATAATTGAAGTAGATCCTATGTCTTTTTCCTTTAAATACTGCTTTAAATCTTCAGCTAAAAGATCGTAGCTGAAAGCATCGTCATGAGGACTTCTTCCGTGATTCCTTTGGTCGACAAGATGTACTTCAAATCCTTCTTTAGCATAAGAATTGGCAAGTGTTTTCCAATTGTCACCCATTCCCAAAAATCCATGTAGGATAATAAGAGATTGGCCTTTACCTTTTACTTTGGAATGTAATTTCATTTAGCTTAATTTTTTGAGGTAAGCTTTCACAACTGGCTCTAAGCCATCGTAAAGCGCTTCAGAAACAAGGGCATGACCTATAGAAACTTCATCTAAAAATGGAATATTTTCAGCAAAATATTCAATGTTGTCCAGAGATAAATCGTGGCCTGCATTAATACCCAAACCCAAATGTTTTGCTTCTTCGGCACATTCTACATAAGGCTTTATGGCTTCCTTTTTGTTTTTTATAAATCCTTGGGCATAAGCTTCAGTGTAGAGTTCAATACGGTCTGTCCCAACTTCTGCTGCACCCTGTACCATAGCAACATCAGGATCTACAAAAATGGATGTTCTTATTCCATGAGCTTTGAATTTTGCAATCACTGTCTTCAAAAATTCTTTATGTTCCACAGTGTCCCAACCTGCATTGGACGTCAAAGCGTCTACAGCATCTGGAACCAATGTGACTTGCGCGGGTTTAGCTTCAAGAACGAGATCGATAAATTTTGGATTAGGATTGCCTTCAATATTAAATTCGGTAGTAAGGACTTTGGTTAATTCTCTCACATCTGCATAACGGATATGACGTTCATCAGGTCTGGGGTGAACTGTAATTCCCTGAGCTCCAAAAGACTCCAAACGCTTTGCGGCTTCAACTACATTGGGAGTATTTCCTCCTCTTGCATTTCTTAAGGTTGCGATTTTATTAATGTTAACACTTAATCTTATCATTGTTAGTTTTTAAACAAAAATACAATCAAAAGAAAGACTTTGCTTGTATTTTATGTATTTTTGCAAGAAAACATGACCTTATGATTTGGCAAAATTTTATAGACCAAACTTTAAAACCTATACAGGTTTCAGACACGATTTCAGATATTAAACTAGCTTTCAAAGCTTCAAAGTTTAATCATCTGCCTGTTTTTAAAAAAGGGGTTTTTAAAGGAAGTGTAAATGTCAATGACCTTTTGGAGCTACAGCAAACCTCTACACTTTCAGAATTCAAATATTTAGTAGAAGTGTTTTATGCAGAAAGTCATAAAACCACCTTAGATCTTATTCATGAATTTGCCAATCATCAAACTAACTTACTGCCGATATTGGACACTGACAAAAACTATGTAGGCGTTGTAAAGCTAGAAGATGTATTGGATCTTTTTGGCGAAACCCCCTTTGTAGCCAATGAAGGTGAAGTCATGATCTTAAGAAAAGAAAGAACAAAATTTGCCTTTAGTGAAGTCGCTCAGCTCATAGAAACTTTAAATGCCAGAGTTTCTGGAATGTATATCAGTAAACTTTCAGAAGAATTTGTTGAAGTGACAGTTAAAGTTGAACATCAAGGCATTAATGAAATTTTACAAACTTTCCGTAGGTACGAATACCAAATCGCAAGTGAGCACCCTGAAGACTTATTTGCTGAAGATTTGAAAGAACATTCAGATTATCTCAATAAATATCTTGATATATAAATCATGGTAAAAACTGTCGCAATTTTCGGCCAGTCATTCTATCCTGAAACTGAAAAGTATCTCATCCAGCTTCTAGAGGTTTTAGAAAAAAATTACATCAGTATTATTATAGAAGAAGATTACTACAGAATGTTAGTTGAAGAAAAGCCAGTGAGGAATTTAGAAAAATATTCCACTTTTGAAACTTTGGATGAATCTGTAGATTTATTTTTTACCATTGGTGGTGATGGAACCATTTTATCTGCGACAAAATTTGTAAAAAATCTAGATATACCTATTGTAGGCATCAATACCGGTAGACTCGGATTTTTAGCAACAATTCATAAAGATGAAATTAAAAAGAGTATTGAAGAAATACTTTCAGGGAATTATAAAGTTTCTGAGCGCTCACTATTAGAAGTAAATCTCGAAACCAAAGAAAAGATTCTTGACAATTTTCCGTTTGCGCTCAATGATGTAGCCATTAGCAGAAAGGAAACCACGTCAATGATCACCATAGAAACCTGGCTTAATGATGAATTTCTAAATTCTTATTGGTCTGATGGAATTATAATTTCTACTCCTACTGGTTCTACCGGCTATTCGCTAAGTTGTGGAGGACCAGTGGTTACTCCACAAACCAAAAGTTTCATTATAACGCCTATTGCGCCTCACAACCTAAACGCCAGACCTCTTGTTATACAAGATGACTTAGAAATAAAATTGAAAATTTCTGGGAGGGAAGATCAATATCTTATTTCTCTAGACTCTAGACTAGCTAGTCTAGACAAAAACACTATTGTCCGTATAAGAAAAGCGGATTTCAAAATCAAACTCGTCTGGCTACAAAATGATAGCTTTATTACTACACTTCGGAAAAAACTATTGTGGGGTCAAGATAAACGCAACTGAAACAATAAATTCCATTCAAAAGTGTTTTTAGAGACAAAAGAATAAAAACACAAGTCATTGAATCCGATATTTTTATATTTGCAAACTTTTGAAACTCTATGAGATATATCCTGTTAAGCATTTATTTATGTTTCAGTATCAGCTTGACTAAAGCACAAACCTATGAAGCAGGTTTGATCATTGGAGGTGCAAATTTTGTTGGAGATGTAGGGTCATCCTCTTTCACTAGATCCGAGGATTATTTTAGTGAAGATAAAGTTTCATATGGGGCTATTTTAAAATGGAATCGCAGTCCCAGGCATGCCTTTAGGTTTACTGCAATAAGGGTCAACACTTTTGGCAATGACCTCAGATCAGACGAGCCAAAAAAGCTAGCTCGAGGGTATAATTTTGAAACCGATATTACTGAATTGTCTTTGGGTCTTGAATTTAACTTTTTTGAATGGGATCTTCATGAACTCAAAAGACCTCTTTTTACTCCTTATATTTATACAGGACCTACATATTTTTTCACCAACGAATTTTATTTAGATCCGACAACCAACGAACTTGAAGAAGGTGAATCAACCTCTAATTTCGCAATACCTTTGGTAATTGGAGTAAAAGGAACCTTAAGCAGGCACTGGATATTGGCAGCAGAGTTTGGGGCCAGATATACCTTTACGGATAATCTTGACGGAAGTGCACCAGATGAAATAGTTAGTCCTCCAATTTATCCTACCTTTGGAAATTCAAATATGAACGATTGGTACATTTTTACAGGAATAACGCTTACTTATACCTTTGGTCGTAAGCCTTGTTACTGCAATTTTTAGTGAATGGATTATAAATCAAATATAATAGTAGAACGATTACCAAAACACATCGCCATCATTATGGATGGTAACGGACGGTGGGCAAAAAAGCAAGGCTTAATGCGGGTTCGAGGTCACGAAAAAGGGACTAAAGCCGTGAGAGAAACGGTTGAGAGTTGTGCAGAACTAGGTGTTCAAAATTTGACCCTTTACGCATTTTCTACAGAAAACTGGAACCGACCAAAGTTTGAAGTCCAAACCCTCATGAAACTTCTTGTTTCCTCTTTAAAAGAAGAAATCAAAACTTTGCAAGACAACAAAATAAAGCTTCAAGCCATAGGCTGTATAAATAATTTACCTTCTAAGGCTAGAAAAGAGCTCAATGAGGTTATTGAAAAAACCGCGCATAACGATCACATGACTCTCACTCTTGCTTTGAGTTATGGCTCTAGGGAAGAGCTGACCCAAGCTGTGAAGTTAATTAGTGAAAAGGTAAAAAATAACATAATAGATTTAGAAAGTATTGATGAATCTACAATAAATAAGCATCTTTACACCCAAAATTTACCAGACGTAGATATGATGATTCGGACAAGCGGTGAGCAGCGAATCAGTAATTTTTTACTTTGGCAAATGGCCTACGCAGAATTATATTTTACAGATGTTCTTTGGCCAGATTTCAGAAAAGATAACCTTTTTGAAGCAATTTACGAATATCAAAAAAGAGAAAGAAGATTTGGAAAAACAAGTGAACAACTCTAAGTGCTCCTTATTGTTTGCTAGAACAACACGATACATATCTGTTCTGGCCATTATATTATTTAGCGTAATTACAAACGCTCAGAATTCACCTTTAGAATCTGCCGGCAAGAAATATACTCTTGGAGAAATAGAGGTCGTTGGTTCTTCGAGCTATAACGAGCAAACAGTAATTGCCTTTACAGGTCTTAAAAAAGGAGATGAAATTTATATTCCTGGTGACAAGATAAGCAAGGTGTTGAAGAAACTTTGGGATCTTGGCTTGTTTAGCGATATCAACTTTTATCTGAAAAATGTAGATGGAGATACTGCAGATCTACAACTTGAAATTGTTGAAGTTCCAAAACTAAATGACGTCAAAATAAGAGGTGTAAAAAAGCGTAAACGATCTGAAATTGTAAAGGACAACAAATTACAAAAGAACACGAAGGTCACAGAGAATTTTATCGTTAATCTACGCAATAACCTTGAGGATAAATATAAAGAAAAAGGCTTTCTCAACGCTAAAGCAAATATTACTACCACACCTGTTGTAGATACCACATCCACAGATAACCTGGTAGATATGACTGTGAATATTGAACAAGGAGACAAAGTAAAGATTAGCTCTATCAATATTGAGGGTAATGAGCAATTTTCGGATTGGAAGGTTAAACGAATGATGAAGAAAACTAAGGAAAAGTTTTTCTTAAGGTTCTGGAAACGCTCCAAGTTTATTGAAGATGAATACGAGGCTGACAAAGAAAGAGTAATCAAGAAGTTTAAAGAAAAAGGTTATCGTGATGCGAGAATTGTCAATGACTCGGTCGTTGTTAAATCTGATACAGACATCGCTGTCAATATCGAAGTGAAGGAGGGAGACCGATATTATTTTGGAAATATTGAATTTCTTGGAAATTCTGCATATACAGACGCCCAGCTTAATCAATTAATGGGAATTCGTAAAGGTGACCCTTACAATGGTACCATCCTACAAAATAAGATTGCAAACAATGAAAAACCAGATGCAGACGATCTAACAAACTTGTATCAAAACAACGGGTATTTGTTCTCGAATATCACTCCAGTAGAAACAAGAATATACAACGATACTATTGATTTTGAAATCAGAATCAACGAAGGAAAAATTGCTTATTTCAATGAAATTTTGGTCACAGGAAACGACAAAACCAATGATAATGTTATTTTCCGAAATTTAAGAACACGTCCGGGACAACAATATAGCAAGCAGGATGTCATGAACACCATTCGTGAGCTTGGACAACTCGGGTTTTTCAACGCTGAGAATTTGGAACCAAAGTTTGAGAGTGTAGATCCTCAGTCTGGTACTTTAGACTTGCATTATATCGTAGAAGAACAAGGAAGTAGCCAGATAGAACTTCAAGGTGGTTACGGTGGCGGTGGCTTTATTGGAACGCTTGGTCTAAGATTCAACAACTTCTCAATTAAGAATCTCTTTAATAAAGAAGCCTATAAACCTGTACCGATGGGAGATGGGCAATCACTTTCTTTGAGGGCTCAAGCTAGTATCGCTTTCCAAAACTATAGCTTATCCTTTGTAGAGCCTTGGCTTGGCGGTAAAAAACCGGTACAGCTCTCGGTTTCTTTATCTCAAACCATTCAATTTTTATTTAATCCTTTAACGAGAAGAGCAGACAACGATAGAAGCTTTACTATTTCTGGTATCAATGTAGGTTTTGCAAAACGTTTAAGAGAACCCGATCAAAACTTTACTTTATCTACCAATGTTGGTTATCAAAATTTCCAATTGAACAATTACAACATCGGTTTATTTAGATTCCCGAATGGTAGTTCAAATAACTTGTCATTTACCGTAGGACTGAACAGAAACAATACGTTTACCAACCCTATTTTCCCAATGGGTGGCTCTGAGTTTGATTTTTCTGTAAAGTTCACCTTGCCTTATTCTGCATTTAACGATGTAGATTATGAACAACTTAGAGATGAAAGAAATGAAGCCCTTGCAACCAATGATAATGAAGCCCTAGCAAGAATTGATCAACAGAGATTTAATTGGCTGGAGTTTTATAAAGTAAAATTTAGTGGAGACTGGTACAATAATCTGTTTGATAAGCTGGTTTTAAGAACACGGTTTGAATACGGATTTCTTGGAGCTTATAACAATGACAGGGGTATTCCTCCATTTGAACGTTTTTTCTTGGGTGGTGATGGCCTTGCAGGTTTTGCCCTGGATGGCCGTGAGATTGTTGCCTTAAGAGGTTACCCTAATCAGTCTATACTTCCTAGATCTAGAACTGTAGGCGGAGAAGAAAGTTTCAATGATGGTGCTTCAATCTATAACAAATACACCATGGAATTGAGGTATCCTATCACATTGAAGCCAACGGCTTCCATATATGGACTTGCCTTCCTGGAAGGTGGTGCTACTTTCGATCAGTTTAAAGATTTTACTCCATTTGAGATGAGTCGTTCTGCTGGTGCTGGTTTACGAATTTTCATGCCTGCATTTGGATTGCTTGGTATTGACTTTGGTTATGGTTTTGATCCAATACCTGGATCAAACACCGGGGCAAATGGATGGGAAACGCATTTCATTATTGGCCAGCAATTTTAAAAAGATGGCACAGTTTTTAATACACTAGAGATATGAAGTTTTTAAAATACCTTTTATTCTTAAGTATATTTTCATTTACCATGTTTGGTCAAGGTGGCTTGAAAATAGCTTATGTAGATATGGATTACGTATTGGAAAAACTTCCTGAATATAAGCAAGCTTCTAATCAGTTGGATATGAAAGCCCAGCAATGGAGGACTGAAATTGAAAGCAAGCAAAATGAAATCAATAGTCTTAAAGCTGAACTTGAAAATGAAAGACCTCTTCTTACAGCTGAACTTGTACAGGACATGGAAGATGAAATCAGTTTTTTAGAGAATAAATTACTTGAGTACCGCAACAAACGCTTTGGAGTTTCAGGTGATTTTATTGTTCAGAAAAGACAATTAATACAACCCATACAAGATCAGGTATTCAATGCCATTCAGGAAATAGGAGATAGCAGAGATTATGATTTTATTTTTGAAAACTCCGCAGAAGCCTTACTTTTGTTTTCGGCAAGAAGACACGACTTGAGTGAAGTCATTCTTAAGTTGATCAATAGGAATTCCCGAGGTGCAGGTGTAGAAACTGCAGATGTAATAGAAGAACTTGATGATTATAAATCTGTTGAAAAAGCAGAAGAAGACGAAATTAAAAAAGAAGAAAAGGCTCTGAAAGAAGAGGAGCGCAAAAGTGAAAGAGAAGCTCTAATCGATGAGCGTCAAAGACAAAAAGATTCTTTAAGAGATGCCAGACAACGTCAATTTGAAGAAAGAAGAGCTAGAATACTAAAACAAAGAGAAGAAAGACAACGAGAAAGAGACTCTATAAAAAACGCAAGAGAAAACAATTAATTATAATCACTAAACTAAAAATTAAGAAATGAGAACATTAAAAACAATTGTAATAGCCTTGGTATTGTCTTTTGGATTGATGGCAACCACAAATGCACAATCTAAAATTGCACACATTAACTCACAGGAATTTGTACAAAACTTACCAAGTTATAAATCTGCAATGACAGAACTAGATCAACGCGAGAAAACTTACCGTAAAGAGATAGACGACTTGCTAAAAGAAGCGCAAAAAACTAATGAGCGTTACCAAAGAGAAGCAGGTACTAAAACTGAAGAAGAAAATCAAAAAAGAGCTATGGAGCTTCAAGAAATGCAACAGTCTATACAAGAGTACAGACAAACTGCATCTGAGGATCTTCAGAAAAAACAGGAGGAATTGATGAGACCTGTTCTTGAAAGAGCAAGAGAAGTGATCCAGAAAGTAGCTAGAGAAAAAGGATACGATTTTGTATTGGATTCTTCACTGGGTTCTGGCGTATTAATGGCAGACGGTTACGACTTGATGCAAGACGCTAAAGTTGCTATAGGAGAGTAATCCAATTTACTTTATAATTCATACAAAAAGACCATCTTTGTGATGGTCTTTTTATTTTAATATGTCTCAACAACCTATTGTTTTATTTGATTCTGGCGTAGGAGGAACCTCTATTTTAAAGGAAATAGTAGAGCTTTTACCCAAAGAAAATTTTATCTATCTGGCCGATAGTAAAAATGCTCCTTACGGAGAACGAACTCCCCAAGAAATCATTAATCTGAGTGTAAAAAATACAGAACTTGCATTGAGCATGCGGGCAAAACTAATAGTGGTCGCCTGCAATACTGCCACTACTAATGCTATTGCTTATCTAAGACAAAATTATCAACTCCCCTTTATAGGGATAGAACCCGCTATAAAACCAGCAGCCTTACATTCAGAAGTAAAAAGAATTGGAGTGTTGGCTACCAAAGGAACGTTGAGTAGTGAACTGTTTAAACAAACCTCGGAAGCCTTTACCCAGGGTATAGATGTTATTGAAGTCATAGGAAAAGGTATTGTAGAGGCTGTTGAAGGAGGCTGGACTAAAGATGAAAAGTTTATAAAACAATTGGAAGAACAGATACAGCCTTTTATACATCAAAGCATTGATTACCTGGTTTTAGGTTGCACTCATTTCCCATACATTATCCCTCAGCTAAAACATCTCCTCCCTTCTCATGTGAAAATTATAGATTCAGGAAGAGCAGTCGCAAAACAGACTGAAGCCGTGTTGAGAAAAAACAAGCTCAAAACCTCTTCAAAAACAGAAGGGCAAGTTCAGGTGTATACCAATGCGGATAATGTTTATCACGTTAAGGAACTCGTCAAAGAAATTCACAATGTTGGAGTAAAACAGATGGATTTTTAATAGTTTACTGCTGGGCAAATACATTTCTGGCGCTTTCTGTTTTCTCCGAAATCGTAACCAATAGTGATTTGATGAAAACCAGAAGTTGAAATAACTTCAGAAAATGCTTGATGAGAATAGGTGTAAGCCACCATGAACCGGTTGTAATTAAACCCGACAAATGGCGAAATATATTGTAAATTTTGTGATTGAGCTTGATTTCCTGGTGCTGTAAAATCAATGCCATCTAGGGCTCTTCTGTATGAAACTCCACCCCAGACTTGGCCTACATTAAGTTGATAATACGCTTTTGCGTTTATATCAATATTAGACTGATTTATTGCTTCTCTATGTTGGAAAAACAAGGAAGGTTCAAAAATCCATCGAGACTGTAAGGATGAAATAGTGTAACCTACTGAAGCCAGGTATTGACGCTGATTTTCAGTTTCAAATACTTCAGAAAAAACCGTTCGTTGTTGCGGGAGAATGTTTTTCAATGTGAGGTGTGCAAAAAAATCTAAAAAGAAATAAGAAACTCCAAAGTCAACATTAAAGAGTGTTTCAGATTGTTGAGAACCATCAATTGCAGGATCTGGATTGCCTATTAAATTGAGACCTCTTTGATCGAGGCGATCCTGAACCACACCGGCACTTAGACCAAAGGAAAGTTGATTGATATCTGCAGTAGATCTTGAAAACATGAGGTGATAAGCAAACGTAGCTAAGGCCCCTTGCTGAGTGAATCTTCCATTGGCATCATTATAGAAAATACCGCCTAAGCCCACTTTATCGTTTACCCTACCATTTACACTCATGGTTTGTAAACTCGGAGCTTCATTCACATCAAACCATTGTTGCCTGCCCGTAAGTCTTATCTTATTAAAATTGGAGGCACCAGCCATTGAAGGGTGTACCAAATAATAGTTGTCCGTCAGGTAATCAGAATAAATTGGCAAACTCAGGTTTTGGGAGTATGCAGCATTAGATGCCAATCCAACAATCAGTAAAAAAATTGTTCCAAATAACTTTTGAAGAGGTGAAAAAAAATTTATCGATTTCAAAAAATAATTTTATAAAAAATGATATAGTATTCAAATATACATTTTATTGTCCTCCATCTATTTGATTTGCTATCAATCAAGAAAAATTTAAGACTTCATAATCAGTTAGTTTTTAAATCCTAATAGAAACTCAATTAGATCAATTCTAAATTATTGTTTTGTAATTTTGTAAAAAATCAGGATCATGTCGAATTATACCGTAGAAATAAAATCAACTAACAAGCCTTCCATACTTAAATTTGAATTCAATGAATTCCTTACAAAGCAAAAGGGCTACGAATATCATAATATCGAAGAGGCTATTAAGTCGCCTATAGCTTCCCAACTGTTTTACCTTCCATTTGTAAAGACTGTCTACATTTCTCAAAATTTTATAGCTATTGAAAAATTCAATATTGTAGAATGGGAAGACGTACAAGGTGAAGTCGCAGAACAATTGTTGAAACACCTCAACGAAGGTGGAGAGATCGTTAAGGAAGAAGAGGCCGAATCTACAAAGAAAGTCCCGGTTACGGTTTATGCCGAAAGCACACCAAATCCTTCTGTGATGAAGTTTGTAGCCAACAAAAAATTGGTGCTGGAATCTGCAGAATTTAAAACTATTGATGACGCCGACCGTTCACCTTTGGCCCAGAAGTTATTTCACTTTCCTTTCGTGAAAGAAGTATTTATGGATGAGAATTACATTTCCATCAACAAATACGACATGGCTGAGTGGGACATGATCACCAATGAACTCCGAGGGTTTATAAAAGATTATATTGAAGAAGGCGGAACCATCTTAAAAACGGGATCGGTTTCTAAAGAGAAAGCTGAAGAATCCTCTACACCAAAAATTGACACTTCCGACCTGGACGACGTATCCAAAGAAATCGTACAGATTTTGGAAGAATACGTAAAACCAGCAGTAGCAAGTGATGGTGGAAATATCGTATTTAAGTCTTACAATAAAGAATCCAAAGACGTAGAAGTGATCTTGCAAGGCGCTTGTAGTGGATGCCCTTCCTCTACAATTACTTTGAAAAATGGAATCGAAACTATGCTTAAGGAAATGCTTCAAGGCAAAATCAATAATGTAGTAGCTTTTAACGGATAAGAAAGCTTCACTCATATGAATCCTCACCCAGATTTATAAACATAAATCTGACCTCTCACAAGGAGAGGTGCAAAATGACAGTAAAAATTACTTGCTTGTCCCTTGACGAAAACTTTTTAATATCAACTCGGCGGTACGGCGGCTTGCGCCTGTACCGCCGAGTTTTGTTTTCAAGTCTTTATAATCCGAAAGCATCACTTCTCTTGTAGAAGATTCTAAAATTTTATCCAATTCCAGTTTAAGGTTTTTGGATGTAAATTCATTTTGAATCAATTCCTTCACCACTTCTCGATTCATAATCAAGTTCACCAGTGAGATATAATCCAGTTTCACAATTTGTTTAGCGATCCAATAAGAAATAAGGTTTCCTTTGTAGCAAACCACTTCCGGCACTTCAAACAAAGCTGTCTCCAGAGTCGCTGTTCCCGAAGTCACTAATGCCGCATGAGATTTACTTAATAAGTTATAAGTGTCATTAGTAATGAATTTTACTTCGGAATTTGACACTACTGACTCATAAAATTCTTCATCCTGGCTTGGTGCTCCTGCAATCACAAATTGATAAGTAGGGTAATCACGGACTACTGAAAGCATCACTGAAAGCATTACAGATATTTCCTGTTTACGGCTTCCGGGTAACAAAGCAATAATCGGTTTATCGTCCAGGTTATGCTTATTTTTAAACTCTTCAAAACTGATTTCCTTACGCTTTTCAATTTGGTCTAAAAGCGGATGACCTACAAAGTGAACCTTAAAGTTGTGCTTTGCTTCATAAAATTCTTTTTCAAAAGGAAGTATCACATACATGTGATCAACATCCCTTTTGATGTCTTTTATTCTGCTTTCCTTCCAGGCCCAGATTTGAGGGGATACATAGTAATGCGTCGCCATACCCTGCTCCTTAGCCCACTTTGCAATCCTCATATTAAAGCCAGGATAATCGACAAATATGATTGCATCCGGCTGATATTTAGAAATATCAGCTTTACAGAGTTTGATGTTGTTTAGTATGGTTTTTAGGTTCGTGATTACTTCCCAAAACCCCATGAAAGCAAGTTCACGGTAGTGCTTTACTAAAGTTCCTCCTACTTCAGCCATGAGATCACCTCCCCAGAACCTGAATTCTGCTGAACTGTCTTTTTCCAATAAAGCTTGCATCAAGTTGGAGCCGTGAAGGTCACCGGAAGCTTCACCAGCTATGATATAATATTTCATCTAGTTTTTTAAATCAATCGATAAACGAAATTACAATAAAATAAGCAGTAGACCTTAAGCTAAGCTTCAAGTTCATTCTTGAGTTCCTATGGGATTTGCTACATTTGCAAAATCTTTTTAAGACAAAGAATTTATGATTCAATCCATGACCGGTTACGGTAAAAGCAAGCTTGTAGAAGCTGGCAAAACATTTACCGTTGAGATAAAATCTCTCAATAGTAAAAACTTAGATGCCAACGTAAGAATTCCATCAGAATTCAGAGAGCTGGAGCTTCCTATCAGAAATAAGCTTTCACAAAGCCTCAGCCGAGGAAAAGTTGATTTTTCTCTTCAGGTTGAAAAACACGATGAGGAAAGTACGGCCAAAATCAATACTAAAGTTGTCGAAAATTATTTGAAACAACTTAAAGCGCTTCCAGTCTCGACCTTAGAAGACGACAGTCGCATACTTCAAATCGCAATGACATTGCCAAATGCTTTAAGTTCGGAGAAAAATGAATTAGAAAAGGAAGATTCTCAGGCGGTTTATAAGGTTTTGGATCTGGCTTTGGAGCAAATCAACACCTTCAGAACTGATGAGGGAAAAGTTTTGAAAGAAGATTTTGAACTCAGAATTCAAAATCTGACTGAATTACTTTCAGAAGTGAAATCCATTGACCCGGAACGAATCGAGCACGTAAAGACGAGGTTGAGAAAGGGCATCGAAGACCTTAAGGAAAAGATTGACGAAAATCGATTTGAGCAAGAATTGATTTATTATATCGAAAAATACGACATTACCGAGGAGAAGACGAGACTCGATAATCACTTATCATATTTCTTAAAAGCTCTGAATTCTTCTGATTCTAATGGTAAAAAACTCAATTTTATTTGCCAGGAAATCGGTAGAGAAATCAATACTATAGGGAGCAAATCCAACTTCGCCCCTATGCAAAAAGCCGTGGTGCAAATGAAAGATGAACTTGAAAAGATAAAAGAACAATTGCTTAACGTACTGTAAGTATGGATGATAAAAAACAAGGTAAACTTATTGTATTTTCTGCGCCTTCAGGTTCTGGAAAAACAACTATAGTGAGACATCTGTTAGCACAAGAGGATTTGGACCTGGAATTTTCTATCTCTGCCACTTCAAGATCACCTAGAGAAAATGAAGTGGATGGTGAGGATTATTATTTCATGGACTTGAAAGAGTTCAAATCACACATCAAAAATGATGATTTTCTGGAATGGGAAGAAGTCTACAGAGATAATTTCTACGGCACCTTAAATTCTGAAGTGGAACGCATCTGGGCGATGGGGAAACACGTGGTTTTTGATATTGACGTTGTTGGAGGTCTGGACATCAAGCGCATTTATCCAGAGCAAACACTGGCAGTTTTTGTAGAACCACCCAGTATAGAAGAACTCAAGATCAGACTTAAAAAGAGAAAGACAGAGTCAAATGACCGTATCGCGATGAGAGTTGCCAAAGCCTCTATTGAAATGGCAACTGCTCCGCAATTTGATCACATTATTGTGAATGAAGATTTGGACACAGCACTGGATGAAGCCTATCATTTGGTCAAAGACTTTATTAAATGAAAAAAGTAGGCTTATATTTCGGGACGTTCAACCCCTTTCATATTGGGCATTTGATCATTGCCAATCATTTGACGGAACATACAGACTTGGAAGAGGTTTGGCTTGTGATTACTCCTCAAAGCCCTTTTAAAAAGAAAAATAGTCTTTTGGAAAACCATCACAGATTTGAGCTAGTGTATCGAGCAACCGAAGAGTATGAAAAACTCAAGCCCTGCGATGTGGAATTCAAGTTACCTCAGCCCAATTATACTTCCAAGACATTAGCAGAGCTGAGGGATTCACATCCAGATTCGAGTTTTGCGTTGATCATGGGAGAAGATAATCTGGTGAATTTCCATAAGTGGAAAAATTATGAAACTATCTTGGAACATCATGAAGTCTATGTTTGCCCCAGAACTACAAAATCTGAAATACCGGAACAATTTCAAGATCATCCGAAAATATTTGCCACCGATACTCCAATCATGGAAATCTCATCGACACTTATAAGAGAAATGATAAAGTCTGGTAAAAACGTAACGCCTTTGCTCCAACACAAAGTTTGGGAATATATAGACGAGATGAATTTTTACAGATAAAGGAATCACATCAGCAGATTAAAGATTTGTTAATCTGAAATATATTGTATTAATATTTATCAAGTTTAGAAAATATCAGAGAAGCACAAGAGTTGTGCGAAAAGAAAACTGAAAAACAAAACATATGACAAATCCTAATCCCAATTTTGGCGTCATCGGTAGCGGTAGCTGGGCAACAGCCATCGTTAAAATGCTATGCGAAAATGTACCAGAAGTCAATTGGTATGTAAGAAAACCGGAAGTCATAGACCATATTGAGAGGGAGCATCATAACCCCAACTACCTCAGCGCCGTTGAGTTTGATCCAAAACAGATAAAATTGTCCAGCGACATCAACAAGGTGATTCAAGAATCAGATTTTTTGATTTTCGTAGTACCCTCAGCGTTTTTAAAAAAAGAACTAGACAAAATCACTGTAGATATTTCGGACAAAATCATCTTTAGCGCGATTAAGGGGATTGTGCCGGAATCCCAACAATTAGTTGGAGAACATTTTCACAGTGCATATGATATCCCATTTGAGAGGATTGGAGTCATTACTGGTCCCTGTCACGCGGAAGAAGTGGCATTGGAACGCTTGTCTTACCTGACCATTGCCTGCGCCAATGAAGACCATGCTACAACACTGGCTCGATTTCTTAGTAGTGATTATATAAAATGCAATGTTTCTGAAGACGTGATAGGAACTGAATATGCCGCTGTACTTAAGAATATCTATGCGATTGCTGCAGGAATTGCACATGGTCTTGGCTACGGAGATAATTTCCAAAGTGTCCTTATGAGTAATGCCATACGAGAGATGAAACGCTTTATAAAAAAGCGCTACAAGATGAAAAGAAACATTAACGATTCTGCTTATCTAGGAGATTTACTGGTGACTGGTTACTCGGTCTTTAGCCGAAATCGCTATTTTGGAAATATGATTGGCAAAGGCTATACGGTAAAAAGTGCCCAGATGGAAATGAGCATGGTCGCAGAAGGCTATTATGCGACAAACTCCGCTTACGAAATCAGCAAAACCTTTGGGAATAAAAAATCACGAACCCCTATTATAGATGCAGTTTACAAAGTTTTATACGAAGGAAAGAATCCGAAAAAAATCTTCGAAAAATTAGCTGACAAGCTTAATTAATAAAATACCTCAATGAATTCAGTTTTAAAAGGCGGCATCCTGGTTGCACTGGGTGCTTCATGCTATGGTTTGCTTACAACTTTTGTAAAACTCGCCTACGATGAGCATTATACCGCTTATGAAGTTACGTTTTCACAAATACTAATCGGGTTTGTGGCTTTAGTCATTTTGAATCTTTTTTTGAAAAAGAAAAAGCCCCCCATTACAGATCAAGCTTTGAGACGTAAAACGATATTCTTCCTTATGCTTGCTGGAACTTCCTTGGGTTTTACAAGTATCTTCTACTATCTGGCCATGCAGTATATCACAGTTTCTGTAGGGATTGTGTTATTGATGCAAAGCGTATGGATAGGTGTGGTTCTGGATAGTATCATCAATAAGATAAAACCGACTAAAATTAAGATCATCTCTGTCATTCTTATTTTGATAGGGACGGTTCTGGCTGCAGATTTACTGATCGAAGAACAAGACGTTGAACTCGCAGGTATAGGTTTTGGTATTTTGGCTGCGCTTTCTTACACAGTGACGATTATGACTTCTAACAGTGTGGGGACTCAATACCATCCTATCACCAGAAGCAAATGGATGATGCTAGGCGGACTTATAGTCGTTTCGATCATCACCTTACCAGAGTTAATTGAGTACATGGATTTTGGTATTTTTATACTATGGGGGCCTATTTTGGCTCTATTTGGAACTATTTTACCGCCTTTATTTTTCACCGCTGGCATGCCTAAAATAAATGTAGGGCTTGGTGCTATCATTTCTTCTATCGAACTTCCAGTAGCAGTTTTGATGGGATATTTCGTTCTACATGAAGATCAAAATATCTTCAAATGGATAGGAATTCTTCTGATTTTATCTTCGATAGTACTGATGAATTTGAAGAAAGTCAAAAAAGAACCTTTGTAGGATTTGAGGCTAATCTGCTATAATTCCTTTCGAAGATAATAGTGGTAGGTCTTTTATTTCTTTAGATTTTAAGCTGTGTTTTGGAAATTTAAAGTCTTTGTGCATCAGTTTTCCATCGATAAAATAAGTGACTTGAAAAATATTTTCTACTTCCAACACATCTTCATGAAGAAATTCAAGCTTGGCGAATGATTTACCAGGTAAGACTTCTAATTTCTTTCTTAGCACTGAAGTTTTTTTAGTTCTACTTTCACCCTTAGAGACAATTAAGACTGTTTCAATCGCTTCAGAATTGTCATTCAACAAATAAATAGTCCACTCTTCAACTTTGAATATCTTATTGTACTCAAATGAAGCTACGACATAGACATTTTTTACTTCGGGAATATCTCTTTCTATATCCTTCTTCATTTGAATTTAAAATGAAGATTTAAATTGCTCCAGAAAACGCACATCGTTTTCATAAAACATACGGATATCTCCTATTTGATAAAGCAGCATCGCAATACGTTCTATACCCATTCCAAAAGCAAAACCGCTATATTCTTTAGGATCGATATTACAATTCTTCAACACATTAGGGTCGACCATTCCACAACCCATGATTTCCAACCAGCCAGTACCTTTTGTAATTCTGTAATCGGTTTCCGTTTCTAAACCCCAGTAGATATCGACCTCAGCGCTAGGCTCAGTAAATGGGAAATAAGAAGGTCTTAATCTGATTTTAGATTTACCAAACAACTCTTTGGTAAAGTAGATCAAAGTCTGCTTCAAATCTTTGAAAGACACATTCTTATCGATGTATAATCCTTCTACCTGATGAAAGATACAGTGAGATCTGGAAGATATATCCTCATTTCTGAACACTCTACCAGGAGAAATCGTCCTGATAGGAGGTTCGTTATTCTCCATGTAACGAACTTGGACGCTAGATGTATGCGTTCTCAACAAAATATCTTTCGGATCGGTTTGAATGAAAAACGTATCCTGCATATCTCTTGCCGGGTGGTATTCAGGTAAGTTAAGAGCTGTAAAATTATGCCAGTCATCTTCGATTTCTGGGCCTTCTGATACATTGAAACCAATGTTTGAAAAAATTTCTGTAATTCTGTTTTTAACCAAAGATATAGGATGTCTTGCTCCGATTTCCATTGGTTCACCTGGCCTAGTGAGGTCGCCATAAATTCCTTTATCTTCAACTTTTGAAGCGATTTCTCGCTTCAATTGATCCACTTTTTCTTGAGCAGCTACTTTAAGCTGGTTGATCGTTTTACCAAATTCCTTTTTCTGCTCATTAGGAACGTTTTTGAACTCAGCAAAAAACTCATTTAAGATTCCTTTTTTTCCTAGATATTGTATTCTGAATTGCTCAACATCTTCAGCTTTATCAGCTGTAAAACGCTCAACTTCATCTATATATCCTTTTATCTTGTCTATCATGGTAGTTGGTAAAATGAATTGGCAAATTTAGAAAAAATACACCGTTTCTTACTTAGAAAACTTATTATTTAAAGCCTGATGCTATTCTATGTATTTGCGTTTGAGAAAATAGCTGACCAGTGCTTCTTTCATCAATACAGTTTGTTCTCCAGCTTTAAGAGCGGGTAATTTTGAAATATTATTAAAATGTGGCCATCCGTCTTCATCTACAAAATCAAACTCATAAAACCCATAAGGTTCTAAGACTGTACAAATAGCGATATGCATCAAGTTGACTTTATCGTCTTTTTTGAATTTAGCCTGTGGTTGACCAAGTTCTTGCACCCCTACTAAATAGATTATTGCATCTATATCCATTTGTTCGCCATCTGCAAATTGATTAGATAGCTTATTTTGAAGGGTTTCCCATCGTGTTTTTAGTAACTCATCTCTCATGTTACAAAGGTACTCGCTTTAACCGAATTGCTTATATTTGGCGCTATGAATGTGATAGATATTGTTCTGGGGGTTTTCCTTTTACTTGGTTTTATAAGGGGTTTTCAAAAGGGATTTATTGTAGAACTTGCAGGAATAGTAGCCTTACTGGTAGGAATCTTTGGAGGTATAAAATATGGCTATTTTGCTGAAGGTTATCTTGAAAAATGGACGGACTGGTCTGTCTCAAGTATTGAGATTACTAGTTTTTTTATCGTATTTATTGGTATTGTCATCTTAGTTTCAATTCTTGCCAAAATTCTAACTACCATTGTTCATAGCATTGCGCTAGGCTTGATCAATAGGATCTTTGGAGCGCTGTTTGGCATTATCAAAATGGGATTATTTATTTTAATTATACTACTAATATTTGATTACATAAATGGTGAAGGTAGATTTCTCACAGAAACAAAACTGCAAGAATCAGTCATTGTCTCCACTATAAGAGAATTAAGTTCAACACTGCTGCCCTCTTTAGAACAATTGCTAGATGAAAGTGAACTTTTGGAAAACCAACACGCCAAATAATAAACCTCGGGCTTTCACTCGAGGTTTAAATTCTTTAGGAAAAATAAATTTTAAGGCAGTAGTTCTACTTCACCTGTTTGAAGTGAGTAGACCCCACCAACTATTTTTATTTCTTCTTTTTCCTCCATACTTTTCAAGATTGAGCTTTTTTCTCTAACTCTGTCCATGGTTAATTCTACATTTTTTTGAACAACATCATGAACAAACTCTTTATTGGTAGAATCTCTTTTCCCATCTGTTACTACTGCTTCAACCGCTGGTTTTAAATTCTTAAGAAGATGTGTGATATTTCCTAATTCAACACCATCACAGGCAGCACTCACAGCACCACAACTCTCATGACCAAGCACAAAGACAAGTTTACTCCCAGCTACTTTACAGGCATACTCCATGCTTCCCAAAATGTCAGTATTTTCAAAATTTCCGGCAACTCGTGCGACAAAAACATCACCAATACCCTGATCAAAAACAGTTTCTACAGGTACTCGACTGTCTACACATGATAAAATAATAGCTTTTGGATATTGCCCACCTGTAGCACTTACTTTCATTGAATTATAATCTCTAGAGTGAAAATCATCTGAGGTAAAGCGTTTATTACCATTCATAAGGTCTTTTAAAACTTCATCTGGTGTTAAAGCTTCCTGTTCTTGTTTAGTTATAATTTTTTTGAGCATAGTGTTTAGTATTCTGAATTAATATTAAAAAATTTTGAATAGCTACTTGGGTTTTTAAACTCTCCAAGATCTGAAATAATAGTAATTTCTATATTATTATTTTTAGCTTTTATTGCAAAATCTTGAAGGATTTCTAGGATATCATAATCTAAAAATTGGGACTTCCGAATATCAATTTCAAGATTTGTATTGGGTTCAATATTATTTAATGAGTTTAAAATAGCGCCTTTGTTGAAAAAAGTAACTTCTTCTGCTAGTGTCATTTTAATAAACTTATCTTCTCCTTTTTCGTCTTCTTTTGTATGAAGAAAATGTGAATTTTTAAAGCTGTTGATCAATACAATCGTAAGTCCAACTAGGAGACCAAGTCCAATACCTGTTAGCAAATCGCTCAATACAATTCCTAAAACGGTAACTATAAAGGGCAAATATTGCTTTTTCCCTAATTTGAACATACTTACAAAAAGGGAGGGCTTTGCTAACTTGAAACCAACAATAAACAAAACTCCGGCAAGAACAGCTAGCGGAATAAGGTTCAATAAATCCGGAATAAATACGACTGCAAGTAGTAACCAAATAGCGTGTAAAATAGCTGACATTTTTGTGCGACCACCAGACTGGATATTAGCAGAACTTCTCACAATAACCTGAGTAATAGGCAAACCACCTATGAATCCAGAAAGCATATTTCCAGTTCCTTGAGCAAGTAATTCCCGGTTGGTCGGGGTTACTCTTTTTCTTGGATCCAGTTTATCTGTAGCTTCAACACTCAATAAGGTTTCCAAACTCGCTACAACAGCAATTGTAAAACCTACAACCCAAACTTCAGTGCTTGTAATGATTGAAAAATCTGGGAAGGTAAATTGGTTGAGGAAATCAGATAAATTGTCAGGAACTGGAACGCTCACTAAGTTTGAGTCTGAAATTCCTAGTAAGCTAGAGTCATCTATAAAAAGTTTATAAAACACACCTACCAAAACAGCGACTAAAGGACCTGGTATTATTTTAAATATTTGATGCTTCTTTTCTAATACTGAGGACCAAAATATCATAATGCCAATACTTATAATAGTAATGGCTAGCGTACCAAAAGATAGGTTTTCCCATGCTATGACAATATTATTCAGCATAGTACCAATATTGTAATGGAAAAACTCATAATCGTCTGACAGACCAAATGCTACAGAAAATTGCTTAAGAAAAATAATGATTCCTATTCCCGCTAGCATTCCTTTAATGACTGAAGACGGAAAATAGTAGCCGATAACTCCGGCTTTAAGTAAGCCTAAAAGAATCTGTAAGGCTCCACCTATAACTACTGCAACAAGAAAATACTCATATTTCCCTAAACTCGCAATGGCACTAAGAACAATAACTGCAAGACCAGCAGCAGGACCACTCACACCTAGAGAGGATCCACTTAAAGAACCTACAACAATTCCACCTACTATTCCGGCGATTAATCCTGAAAAAAGTGGAGCTCCACTCGCTAATGCAATACCAAGACATAAAGGTAAAGCGACAAAAAACACAACCACACTGGCTGGAAGATCTTTGTTTAAATATTTAAACATAAACGTTTTAAAATAGTATTTCTATAAAAGAAATTGTTAGATTTTTAAATTGAAATTTTGAAATTAACTGAAGTAATTCAATTTAAAATCCGGAGGTGGGGAAACTACTTGTTGGTAGACACTTTTATAATTACATATAAAATGTGAAAATGATTCTGAAAAGTAGTAATTCTGAGATGATACTATTCTTTTAAATTCATCGTTAACATATTCACCAAAAGAAAAACCATTTTTTTCTGAATTTTCTTCTTCATTAGCGGTAATAAAAAAAGAAATATCATCCCCGCTATCCTGAAGCATAACAAGAGTAGGAGTTACCAAAAGATTGGCAAATGAAAAAATAAGTATAAATAGTTTTAATCTCATATATTAAACAAATATATGGATTAGTTAAAGAGTGATTGGTGGTTTTTATAATTTTTTAAAGGATAAGGTTTTAATCCAACCTTTAGAACCGTCGGGGAGTTCTATCTGGGTATACTCTCTAAATGTTGATCCCAAGCTAACTTTCGTACCTTGATTCAACTCAAAATTGACATCACTTCTAGGATTTGGCTCTACATGAGCTGGTAATTGATTTTCGAAAATAATAGCGTAGGATTGTTCTTCCTGGAGCTCATTTTGAAAACGGCCAAAAAGCAAACTTGCAGCAGCCAACACAACAAGAAGTATGGCAATCGAAAAATTCCTGCGTTTTCCCTTAGTTGCGGAACTTCTAAAATAAAGAACCATAAATACTCCAAATAATACAGATAAAATTATGCTTAACCATCCCCAGGAGTTCAATGTCATTGCATGTGTAATATTAAAGATAAGAGAATTAAGATTAGACTCTGGAACATCTTCGATTTTATCTATTGTTTGTGTATTTGCTATTTCAAGATTTTCCTGAATGTCCTGGTCTGATGGATTGTACTGAAGTGCTTTTTCGTAATGATAAATAGCGTTAGCTAAATCGTTCTGCTTGAAATAAGCATTGCCCAGGTTGAAATACAATTCGGCAGATACAAATCCATCTGCTAAAACACTGTCATACAGCTTCACTGCCTGTTCAAACTCATCGTCTGCATAGGCCGAATTTGCTTTCTCAAAAGTATCGTCTCCCTGAGCTAATACAGAACAACTGAATAAGACTATTAATAAGTAATTATAAAACTTCATCTTAAACTTCTTTATCAATTTCAGAAATAACTTTCGCGGCTTTTTCAAAATCGTTTTTCATGTCTTCGGTGACTGAAGGGGTATATCTAGCTAGCTCGCAACTTTCAAGAATTTTTAAGAACCCTTTTGTTGTTTCCTGAGAAACTCCTTTTTCTGAAAGTAGTTCCTGGATTTTATCTTTTTGCATATCTAAAGTCTGAATCTTTAATCTTGCTTTCATGTAATTATGAAGTGCTCTCTCTAAGGATTCATAAAAAGCTTTTGAATCACCGATATTCTTTTTCGCTTCAGACAGATACCGTTTTGCCAATTTGTTAGCGTGTTTTAGTTGTGCTTGATTCTCATCAATCTCCCTATTTTTTACTTTACCAAAAATCAGCATAAATGGAATACTTAAAAATGGTATGAAAAACAGAGCCCAATACAGTGGAGATTGGAAAAATTGAGTTTCATTTTTCTCCTTGAAGTTGGTTTCCAATTTAATATAATTAAAATTACTTTTTGAAGAAATAATATTTTGAGGCCTTTTGGAATCATTTTCTGAGGCTGCCTGACGTTCTTCTGGTGGTTCTGGACCAGAATTTACCTGAATCGTAATCGGAGTAGATTTTAAAGTTTCGTAAGATTTAGTATTAGGGTTGAAATATGAAAACGAAGTAGGCTGAATCACATATTCACCTTTGAATTCAGGAATAACCGTATATTTTTCTGAAATACTTCCCCGCATTCCAAGGCTGGTCGTTCTCACATTTTCATTTCGTTCTGGCTCGTAAACTTCAAAAGATGAGGGTGATTGGATCTTTGGTAAATTGAACAATTTTAAGTTACCTTTTCCGCTGACTTCTGAAGTTAACTCAAGTGATGTTTGCGCATCGAGTTCTTTTTTATTGGCTTTCAATTTGAAATCAAACTCACCAACTGCACCAGAGAAACCTTCAGGCTTATTTTCTTCTGGTAAAGGCTTTACATCTATAGTCTTGGTATTGGCAGAAAAGTTTTTTTCTACTACATCATACGTACGTCTGCCAAAAAAATCTCTCTTATCTGTTGGTACCTCTACAGATACTGCCAAGGATAAAGGTTCAATTTTAAGTTCACCTGTTTTCTGAGGATAAAGAACTGTTTTACGAAGTTCTACATAGCGATAAGGCTGGCCTCCGAATTCTCCTTCTTTTAGTTCAAGCTGATCTATATTGATGTTTTGACTCCAAAACCCTTCAAACTTTGGATCATCCAAAGGTCTCCAATTTCTAATATTTACCGTTGGACTTAAAAACAGTTTGTACACTACATAAATCCCTTCATTCAAATAAGGCTTAGATCTACTTACTTCAGCTATCAAATGAATACCATCTCCTGCTTCTGCAACTGCTCTGGATTGATTTGGCGTATCAACCGCTGCTGTGACTTCTACCTCAATTGGCGAAGTTTTATACACTTGACCCTCTACGGTGATTTCTGCCTGACCAATAGTTATTTTTCCTCGCTTTTCTGGTTGAAAGAAATAAGTATATGTTTTTATAAACGTACTTTTTCCATTTTCATAATGCTGAGAATAAAATTGGTTAGGCCCACCGATTTTACTCAAACCTTCAAAACTTGGAGGCCTGAAATTATCACCATTGGCATCTACTTTAAATTCAACTTTTAAGCGTTCGTTGATGCCTAATTTTGACCTACTTGCTTCAGCTGTAAAGGAAACTTGAGCCAAAGAAGATAAGCTGCATAAGAAAACCCATAAAATTGTAATCTGCTTCATTTTACCAGTCTTTGCCTGTTTTTGATTTTTGACCTTTAGCCTTCTGTGCATTCAGTTTTTCCTGAACGTCTTTTTCCTGATTCTCAATAGCTTCTAGCAAACGCTGAATTTGCTCTGGGGAGATTTGTCCCTTTTGGTTTTGAGGCTGCTGAGGTTGCTCTTTCTTTTGATCTCCTCCATCACCTTCCTGCTCCTTCTCTTGCTTGTCTTTATCGCCTTTATCATCTTTTTGATCGTCCTCACTTTCATTTTCGTCTCCTTTGTCCTCATCCTGATCTTTGTTTTGATCATCTTTATCCTTGTCCTCGTTTTCTCCCTTGTCTTTATTGTCTTCGCTTTCGTCTTCGTTTTCATCTTGACTTTCGTCTTGATTATCATCACCATCTCCACTCTCGTCATTTTTCTCATCTTTCAATTTTGACCTAGCGTAAGCCAAATTGTAACGAGTTTCTTCATCCGTAGGATCATTTCTCAAGGCATCTTTATAAGCATCAATTGCCATTTGGTATTGTTTTTCCTCCATTAAAACATTACCCAGGTTGTGATAGCTTTTATGCTTCAAAGATTTATTTTCAGTGCTTTCAATAGATTCAACAAGCCTCAGTCTTGCAGATTCCAGTTCATTGTTTTTAATATAAAAATTACCGAAATTGTAACTTATATCTGAGTTGTCTTTATCTATAGCTTTTGCTTTTCTGATTTTAGCTTCAGAAAGGGGGAAGCTAAGATCGCTTAACTCAGCTTCAGCCAATAAAGTTTTAGCTTCCTTGGACGCATTCAAAGAACTTTGAGACTGCGTCGAAATCGCAGTAAGTAAACTTATTGCGAAAAATAAAAATATAGTCTTATTCTTCATCTTTCGTTCTCTCATTAAATAAATTTAATCGTTTAATCCATGCTGTTTTTCTTTCCAGCAAGAGTATATCGAAAAGTACCAAAAATATACCAAACCCTAAAAACCATTGATATTTACTCTTAAAGTCAGCAAATTGTTTAGCTTCAAATTCTGTTTTTTCGATTTTTTGTAATTCGCCAAGTATCTCCTCTACTGCTTCAGAAGTACTTGTCCCATCAATGTAACTCCCGTTTCCAATTTCTGCAATTTTTTGTAAAGTCTCCGTATCTTTTTTGGTGATCACCGTTTCACCAGCGTCATTTTTCAAATAAGATTGTATTCTCCCATTTTCTTTAATGGGAATTGGGTCTCCACGCTCAGTTCCTACTCCAATCGTATAAATTCTTATTCCTTCTTCTGCGGCTTGCTCTGCCATACTTTCAGCGTTACCATCATGATCTTCACCTTCAGACAATATCACCAACACTTTGTTGGTTTGATCATCATCATTGTAATACGATCTTGCCAAATCCAGGGCCTGAGAAATAGCAGTTCCCTGACTAGAAACCATCTCAGTATTCATGCTTTGTAAGAATGTTTTTGTACTCGCATAATCTGTAGTTATGGGAACTTGAGGAAAAGCACTTCCCGCATAACCTACAAGTCCGACACGGTCTGACGTCAAATTATTTATAATTTCAGTAATAATACGTTTGGACTTTTCAAGTCTATTTGGAGCAATATCCTCTGCCAGCATACTTTTTGAAACGTCCAATGCGAAGACAATATCAACGCCTTCCCGCTTTACAGTTTCCAACTTTGTGCCAAGTTTTGGATTCACAAGGGCCATAACAAAACAGGCGAAAGCTAGAGAAAGCACAATGAATTTTAAATTTGACTTAAAACTAGATTGCTCTGGCGCCAGTTTTTTGAACAAACTTGCCTCAGCAAATTTCTTCTGCGTTTTCTTCTTCCAGTACACATAACTCAAAAACAAGAGTAGCAGAACTGGCAAGACCACAAAACCCCAAAAATAAATATGTTCTTCTATTATAAACATTTATACAAAACTTCTAAAAAGTGTGTGTTTCAATAAAAATTCCAGAAATAATAAAGCTCCGGCAATGATCAAGAAAAATCTGTATTTCTCATCATAATTATAAAACTTAAATTCTTCAATTTCCGTTTTTTCCAAGGCATCAATTTCTTCATAGATGGCTTGGAATTTTTCATTATCTGTTGCTCTAAAGTATTTTCCCCCAGTGCTTTCTGCTATGGTTTTCATCAAGGCTTCGTCAATTTTCACCTCCACATTTCTATATTCAAACTGCCCGTTAGGTTTTATTCCTACCGGAGAGAGAGCCATGCCGTTACTTCCTACACCGATTGTGTAAGTTTTTATATCATACTCTGTTGCCAGTTGTGTTGCGGTAATAGGGTCTATAAACCCTGCGTTGTTTTCACCATCTGTCAATAAGATAATAACCTTACTTTCTGCTTTGCTGTCTTTCAGTTTATTTACAGAAGTGGCAAGACCCATACCTATGGCTGTTCCGCCTTCAATGTTTTGGGTGTAATCAAGATCGTTTAAAGCATTTATGATAATTGACTTGTCACTTGTCAGTGGAGTTTTAGTATAGCTTTCTCCAGCATAGATGACAAGACCTATTCTATCGTTTGGTCTACCATTTACAAAATTGTTTGCTACTTTTTTCAAAGCTTCCCGGCGGTTTGGCTCCAAGTCTCTGGCAAGCATGCTTGCAGAAATATCCACAGCCATGATGATATCAATACCTTCCGTTTTTTTAACTTTGGTAGTTACATCTACTGTCCTTGGCCTCGCCATGGCGATGGTTAAAAAGACAAGAGCCAGCATCTTAAGAATAAACAATAAAGGTCGAAGCTGGGCTAAAGTACTTTTCGTAAAGCCTTGTGTACTGGAAATTTTGAGAGTAGCTGTTTGTTGCTGACGCTTTTTAAAATACCAGAACACTGCCAACGGAATAGACAATAATAGCCAAAACCAGTTTGTATTTTCAAATGTGAAGTTTTCAAAAATCATTGACTTAAGTTTTTAAATTCTACAGCATTCAATATTCTATTGGAAATCTTCTCACCAAATTCATCGTCCCGATCATAAAAAATAATGACTTGCTGAAAACCACCTCTTCCAAAATTCACGATCTTGTACTCCTTCTTGATGTCTTTCTTGGTAATAGGATTTTCGATTGAGAAACTTCCAAACACCTTTTTACCTTTTACTCCTCCCAAAGTTTCAAAATCTTCTGATTTTGTAATGATATTGTAAGCACCACGCTCTTCTAAATTGCTATAAATTCTATCTACAATTACGTCTAAATCGATGTCCTGAGAGTCTTTAAATCTTACTTTATTCAGTGTCACGTATATGTTTTGATACAACGTTCCAAAGCTATAAGTTTCTTTGTTAGCCACATTTTCTAAAATTTCTTCAGGAAGATCCAACTCTCCTCTTATCAATACATCTGGAGTCGTCATGCTTATTGGCGGCACTCCATAATCACTGGTCACCCAGTCTCCTTTAAGCAATTCTTTAGACGGGTTCCCTATAACAGTGTCCCTTAAATATTCAAAACCTTTTGTAGCAACTACAGCAGAAACCGTAACTATTATCAATAGGAGCCCAAGTACAATACCAACGATCCACTTCTGTTTTTTACGTTTTTTGGCCAGTGCTTTTTGGAAAGCTTCGTCTTTCTTCTTCTCCTCTTCCGTAATTTGAGGAATAGAACTTTGGACTTGTTTTAGAAATTTTTCTATTTGCTTCCTGTCTGACTTTAAAGTAATAAGGTCTGGTCTGCTATTGGCAAATTTAGCAAGATCAGCACGCTTCAATATCTTTTCGTACTCTAAAATCATGTCCTCTTTGAGCGCTAATTTTTTCTTTTCTTTTTTGAATTTTAATTCAGATATAAGTTCGTTGGTTGTAAATTCTAAAGCGCGTATTTCCAATTTTTCTTCTAAATACCGTCTCGTTATATAAGTGAGCTCAGATATGTACTCCTTAAAGTTTCTGTTTTCCAGGACTGATGATTTATCAAGCTCCTTTAGAGAGATCATCGCTTGTTCGTAAGGAGGAATTCTACGTTTTGCCTCATCTCTTTTTTTCTTCAGTTTAAAAACTAAAAAGGCAATTCCTGCTAAAATCAAGAGGGCAATTAAAATCCACCAAAACCAGGATGGCAAAGCAAAGGGCTTGTCAACACCTATTGAAGGTTTGATGGGATACAACTTTTGTTTAGTGGTATCCAATACGACATCGTTAACTCTCACCTTTAATGTATCTGTATAAAAGGCTTTTTCATTGATTTTGACCAACTGCGGAGGAACAGAATAAGTACCGGAATCAAACTGAGTTAACTTATAAAGTTTGGTAAGAGTGAAGGTCTTGGCCTGAGGGTTTAGAGTATCAATTTTATAGTCTTCCACCATTTCCAGAGGCACAAAGGTTTGGTCTTTGGGAAATATGACCAAGTCTTCTTCACTGATCTCATCTACTTTAATGAGATAATCTATTTGTTCACCAATCTGAATGGTATCCTTGTCGGCTTCGAAACTTACCTCCTGAGCATGGCTGATGCTACAAACTAAAAGCAACATCACAATCAGTAATGATTTTAATGTTAAACTATCGATTGTAAAAAGTCTTTTTCTACTCATATATAATTATCTGGATTTGAAATATCCAAGAAGTTTAATAACATAATTCTGATCCACACGGGTACTCAAAAATCCTGAACCACTCAGTTTGAATGCTCTCTGGAAATAATCTACTCTATCCCTGTAATACTTTGTATATCCTTTTCTGGTTGATTTACTCGACGTATTTACCCACATGGCTTTACCAGACTCTGCATCTTTCATTTGGACCATTCCAAGATTGGGTAATTCCTCCTCCCGCTCATCATAAATCCTAATGCCTGTGACATCATGCTTTTGCCCTAATATTTTTAAAGTATGCTCATAATCATCTGTCAAGAAATCTGAAAGCACAAACACAATCGCCTTTTTCTTCATCATATCAATGAGGTATTTAAAGGCTTTAGAAAGATTGGTTGTCTTGTTTGAGGGTTTAAATTCTATAAGCTCTCGGATAATTCTCAACACGTGCATTCTTCCTTTTTTGGGCGGAATATACAGTTCTATTTGGTCTGAAAATAACATGAGACCAATCTTATCGTTGTTCTTAGTTGCAGAAAAAGCAAGCGTCGCTGCCATTTCTGTAATAATATCTTTTTTGAAAGTTTCCCGTGTTCCAAAGGCTGTCGATTCTGATATATCTACAAGCAACATCATTGTCAATTCTCGCTCCTCTTCAAAGACCTTCACGAATGGCTCATTATATCTCGCCGTAACATTCCAGTCTATAGATCTTACATCGTCTCCAAATTGGTAAGCACGCACTTCACTAAAGGTCATCCCCCGACCTTTGAATGTAGAATGGTACTCTCCACCAAACACGTGATCACTCAACCGACGCGTTTTGATTTCAATTTTTCTTACCTTTTTTAAAAGAGATTTGGTATCCATGCAGTGTGATTACTTTTTATTTGATTTAGAATTCAATCAAATAAGTATAATATCTAGAATCTTATAAGCTTGTTCTGAATACATTCAGAAGTAAATCTTAAGGAACCTCTACTTCGTTTATGATTTTACTTATCAAATCCTCAGATTTGATGTTTTCTGCCTCTGCTTCATAAGTAATCCCTACTCTGTGTCTCAACACATCGTAGACTACCGCTCTCACATCCTCTGGAATCACATAGCCTCTGCGCTTGATGAAGGCGTAACACTTGGCAGCAATTGCCAGGTTAATACTTCCCCTTGGAGATGCTCCAAAACTAATGAGCGGCTTGATTTCAGCTAGCTTATATTTCTCAGGATAACGTGTAGCAAAAATGATATCCAGAATGTATTTCTCTATTTTCTCATCCATATAGACCTCTCTCACCGCGCTTTGAGCACGAAGAATCTGGTCTGTAGAAACCACAGGATTTACTTTCCCAAAGCTATTGTTCAGGTTAGCTCTCATGACGAGTTGTTCATCCTGAAGATTTGGGTAATCGATCACTGTTTTCAGCATAAATCTATCGACTTGCGCTTCTGGCAGAGGGTAAGTTCCTTCTTGCTCAACCGGGTTTTGGGTAGCCATGACTAAAAATGGCTTGTCAAGTATAAAAGTTTCATCACCAATGGTTACCTGCTTTTCCTGCATAGCTTCCAGCAATGCTGACTGTACTTTTGCCGGAGCACGATTGATCTCATCGGTCAATACAAAATTGGCGAAAATAGGTCCTTTTTTGATGTTGAAACTATTTTCCTTCATGTTGTAGATCATCGTTCCTACAACGTCTGCTGGTAATAAATCTGGAGTAAACTGAATCCTGCTGAAACTACCTTGTACAGCTTTGGAGAGCGTGTTGATGGCAAGTGTTTTTGCCAGGCCAGGAACTCCTTCCAGAAGAATATGCCCCTGACCAAGGAGGCCAATCAATAATCGTTCTACCATATGCTTTTGTCCCACAATGACCTTATTCATTTCGTTGGTAAGCAGGTCTACAAAGGCACTTTCCTTTTCTATCTTTTCGTTAATGGAGGCAATGTCTACATTAGCTTGATCTTGTTCCATATTGTTGTTCTTATAGTATTATAACCTATTCTTATATGAGCATGCAAATTGAAAATTTAATCTATTTTCTGTTGTTAATTCTTGGTTAAAAATCAGCTATTTACCATAAGCTTATGATTAACCGGAAAATGGAAAGATTTCTAAAATTACATTTTGTAAATCCACTGCTCTGGATTTAGCTTATTGGTGTTTTTGAATAGCTGGAAAATAAGAGTTGTTTTCCCTGATGAGGAATTGATTCCCACTTCACCAATTTCTTCGCCCCTCGTTATTTTATCTCCGGACTTCACAAAAACTTTTTGCAAATTGTTATATATAGATAAATAATCTCCATGACGTATCATCACAACTACGTTTGCCCCGGGAATCTTGCTGACCTGGCTAACTTCTCCGTCAAAGACAGCACGGGCTTTACCGTTCCTTTCAGTATCTATTCTCACGCCATTACTCATCACCTTTATGGTTTTCACAATAGGGTGTGGCCGTTCTCCAAAACGCATAGAAACAACTCCAGACTTGACAGGCCACGGAAGTTTACCTTTGTTTTGAGCAAAATCTTTGGCCAAAGCTTGTGCTTCTGGGGATAACTTAAAAGTTGCTTTGGAGTCTGATCCTACCTTTTTGTTTTCTTTGGCAATGGCCTCTCGAATTAAACGGTCAATTTCCCGGTCTATTCTACTGACTTCCTGTTGTTTTTGCTTAAGCTCCTGAGCATATTTTTTCTTCTGCTTGTTAATGCTAGCAAGCAATTGCTCAAGATTATTTTTATCACTTACCAGACTGGATTTTGTTTTACGATTTTGAGCGAGTATTTTTTCCTGGTCTCGGCGCTGTTCAAATAAAGTTGAATTTAATTCTTGAAGCGTTTTAGTTTGTTGCATAACTTCTTCGCCCTGCTTTTTTCTATACTGGGCAAATTGTTTCATGTATTGAATCCTTTTGTAAGCTTGTAAAAAAGATTCTGAAGAAAACAAAAACATGATTCTGCTTTTACTTGATTTACTTCTGTAAGACTTTTGGATCATCTTTTCATAGTCGGCCTTCAGCTGTTCCAGTTCATTTCTAAGTCTGTCTATTTTATTGGCATTGGTATTGATTTCTCTAGTCAGTAAATTCGCTTCCTGATTGTTTACCTGAATCAATCGTTCGGTTGCTTTAATTCTTTTCTGAAGATCCTCATACTCACCCAATGCAGATTTACCCTTGGATTCTGTAGTTTTTATGATGCTATTGATCTCATCGATTTCCTGCTGAATTTCCTGGCGTTTAGTTTCAAGCTCTTCTCTTGTCTGGGACATGCTCACTAAGCTAAAGCTAAGTATAACTACCAATAGTATGTACTGAAGGTTTTTCATTAAAGTTCTAAACGTTCGTAATTATTAGGGATTGAAAAAGGAAAACTTAACTCTTCATCAAAAATGACAGAGCGATAATCGATATCTATGAGCACCTCTTCGTCGTCTTTTTTTGCTTTCATCAGTAATTTTGAAGGAAATCTTTTATTATCTATGGACTGAAATTTAAAATAATCAACCTTTAAACTTTCATTTTTCGTATTGACTAAAGACTGAGATTTCATTTCAAATTTTCCACTATCGATGATTGCAGAAAAAGCTAAAATAGATTTGATATTCTGTAGGAACACGTAAGCATTATCATCAAAAAGCATTTGATTCCTTTTAAGTTCGTACATAGGTCTTCCGATCAACAAATTCTGAAGATTTTCAAAGTTGACTTCTACACCAAGAAATTCTTTAGCCATTGAAAAATCACCATCAAAGTAAGTTCTGTTGATTTTTTCGTAGTACTGAAATCGATCTGGAGTGATATAAACCTTGGCTATTGGTAGCAACCCCATCACTTTAGCGCTCATCCATATCGCCTTGTCTTTTTCGATTCTGTACGTTATACTGATAGATTGTGAACTACTTTCAGTCTCATATCCTGCTTTTATTTTACCATTGACGGTTTTGAATTCTGCTAGATTATTTTCAAAAGATCTTATAACAGCTCTGGCAGATTTTTCTTTTAAATCTTCTCCAGTACCAACTTTGGAAGATTTGCAACCCGTTAGGGATATAAAGATGATTAAAACTAGACTTATTCTTTTTAAACTTTTATTCATCAATTGGAGATTATTATTAATTTCTGCTCGTAAGCATTTGCCTTTTCTTGATTTCCCAAAGCAAGATAGGATTCTTTCAATGCACTGTAAACTTTTTGCTTAAGTGCTTCATCATCAAAAATATAATCTAGAGTGGTTTCCAAAAATTCAACTGCCTTTTTATGATTCCCTAGCTGCCCCAAAGCAAAACCTTTGGTATAATAAAGCAAGGCCTGGGAAGGAAAACTTTCCAAAGCATTTTCGCTTGTTTCCAATGCTTCCTGATATTTATCCAGTTCCAGCTCTAGCTCCAGAATATTCTTTATCAACTTAAAATCGTTGGGCTTATTGCGCAATGCAGACTTGAAGTTTTCTAGAGATTTTACTTTATCTCTGGATTTATAAAATTCTCCCAGCTCTGCTTTGCTGGAAGAGTTTTTTTCTGAAGACAAAGCAGAATCCAAAACACTCACAAAGGCTTCCTGAGCGTCTGGGTTTTTCATAGCCAAAGTCTTAAACGTATTAATGACTTTCACTTTATCTTTTTCATCCAGAGTTAGGCTCTCTACTACTTTTCTACTGTACGTTTTAGCTTGAGAAATATTTCTAGTTACCAAATATGCCATGGCCAATTCAACGTTAATTTCAGGATCATTGACGGCATATTGCTCCAATTCTTCACCTACTTCTATTGCTTTTTGGGGAGAATTATTGAGTCTGTAAAGCTCCATAAGTGAAGAAGCAGCTCTTAGATCTTCTTTCGAATTCTGAAACCTCTTTTTAAAAAACTCAATGCCGACATTCAAAATAGACCCTTCCTTATAAATAATCATTCGGAAATCATCCCGAAATTCATCTATACCTTTTACCGCATCGTAGTTATCTAAAGATTTTAAGGCTAACACATATTCTCCCCGGATCAAATGAAGATTGGCTAATTCTTGATAATAAACTGGATCTATCTTAGAAATAAATTCTGCTTCAGCTATAGCTTCGTCATAGCGTTTCTGCATATTAAAGACAAAAAATAGCTGTTTGTGAATATTCACATCGTTCTGGTACTGGGGATCTTCTATAGTTTTCTTGAGAAAATCCTCTGCATTTTTATACTCTTTTAAATCAATATAATTTTTGGCCAATTCGTAAAAAACCGCTGTACTTTCTGGTTGTAATTCCAGACATTTTTTAAGTTCCTCGATGGCTTTATCTGGGTTTTCTACAGCTCTCTGAGCGATCGCCCTGAAGAATACCTCTTGAAATTCGTCTGTGTTATTTCCAAGCTCATCAATATTGATGTCTTCGGTTAGGTTGTCTTTTTCCTGGGCGTAACCAGAAAAGCTTAAGACAAAACAACAAACAAAAAAAAGACGAATGCTTTGAGACATATTTTTTATTCTAAAATGGAATAATCACCGATGCTTACCGAGGTGAAGTTACCATCAAATCTAGCAAAATTTCCAATCATGGCTTTGTCCAGCTTGGCATTGGTAATTTCAGCGTGTTCTTGTATCAAGGAGTTTTTGATAGTACAATTATCCACAACTGTGCCATCTCCAATAGAGACGTTGGGGCCGATTTTAGTATTTTTCAAAAAGACATTCTCTCCTATAAAACAAGGTTCAATAATTTCAGAATCTTCAATTTTTACTGAAGAAGAAATCAACTGTTCTTTTCCTTCCTGCTGGATGAATTTAAGCATCCTTGAATTGGTCTCAACCGTAACGTGCTTGTTACCGCAATCCATCCATTCGTCCACCTGTCCAGGCTTGAAGACAGCTCCATTAGCTCGCATTTTTTTAATCCCATCATTGATTTGGTATTCGCCGCCGTGCATGATATTTTCTTCTATGACTTTTTCCAGCTGAGTTTTCAACACAGAAACATCTTTGAAGTAGTAAATTCCAATCACCGCCAAATCCGACACAAAATCTTTAGGCTTTTCTACCAGTTCGGTGATATGTCCCTTATCATTCAAATTGACCACTCCAAAAGCTTCAGGATTATCAACTTTTTTTACCCACATCACGGCATCGGCATCTTTATCCAGTTTAAAGTCAGCTTTAAACAAAGTATCGGCATAAGCAATCACCGCAGGACCTTGCAAAGATTCTTTAGCGCACATAATAGCATGACCCGTGCCCAAAGGTTTATCCTGATAATAAATTGACGATTTAGCATCAAGTCCTTTCGCGATGTCTTTCAGCTTTGCTTCAATTTCGGCACCAAAATCTTCAGAAATGATAAAAGCGATTTCGTCGATTTTTTCTTCCAAGACCTCAGCAATGCTTTCCACAAGACGTTGAACGATAGGTTTGCCCGCAATTGGAATAAGTGGTTTGGGAATGGTAAGTGTATGTGGTCTAAGCCTTGAGCCTCTTCCGGCCATGGGAACTATAATCTTCATATATATTAAAATTTAGTAATCAATGATGTATTTTATATAATGCCTTTTATAGGCTTCATTAAATTAATTCAATAATTTCTTGCACTGAGATAACCTTCTGATCTCACATGCTTGTAATGTTCTGAAATGTCTTCTGGTATATTTCCTAATATCAGCCAATTCACATCTAAACCAGTGGAAATGCACATTTTCATCAGCCGGGGATTATCTCCGATAAGCCAACCTAATTCTTTTAGATGGTTTTCGAACTCTATAAAATAATCCTGGTCCAGTTTGTCAATGAGGATCAGAATCCTGTAAACTCGAGCAATAAGGGCAACACCAAGTTTTGAAAATTGACGAGGAGAGCCGGTATTGATAATATTTTGGTTGTTATGTTTTAGTACTTCTTTCATAAGCAACAAATTCAAACTGGCTTCGCCGAACTTATCTTTGGTCACCTTCACATGTTCAGTAATTTCTCCACTTAAATATCGAATGTCCATGTTCAGATAGCCTAAGGAGTAAAATCTTTCGCTAAAAAGCTTCACCTTTTCTTCAACTTTTTGCTCCATTTTAGCACGCTGATCTTCAACTGTGGAAGAACTCACAAGTTCAAAATCGAGGCGTTTAGCCAAGATTTTATCTTTTTTCAGCAAACGAAAAAGCAGCTTATCTTTCTCCTTATCTGGAAGGCAGCTCAAAGCTTCTTTAAATTCTTTACTGAAGGTCATTTGGATTCTCTATTAGTTGTTTCCCGTACTGCCAAATCCGCCTTCACCTCTATCAGTTTCAGAAAGGACTTCAACTTTCTGGAAGTCGGCTTGCTCGTGCTTGGCAAACACCAATTGCGCGATGCGGTCACCTGGATTGATGCTGAATTTGTCTTTAGAAAGATTGATGAGAATGACTCCTACTTCGCCTCTGTAATCTGCATCGATAGTGCCTGGAGAATTGAGAACGGTAATTCCTTTTTTGAGTGCCAGACCACTTCTTGGTCTTACCTGGGCTTCTACTCCAGCCGGCAATTCCAGAAATAATCCTGTTTTGACTAGACAGCGCTCCATGCTTTCCAGATGGATAGCAACGTCTATATTGGCTTTTAAATCTACGCCCGCAGAAAGCTTAGTTTCGTATGTTGGAAGTTCAAATGCTGAACGGTTGATTATGTTTACTTTCATGAATTAGTTACTTTTTATAAGCCTGAAAATCTCTTTCTTTTCAGAAATAAATACACTGAAACAGAAAATTAAAATAAGTGATGCTCCTACAACGTAATTTTCTCTAAAATAGTAAAACGAAATTAGAGAAAATAGAACGGATACAGATAAGTAAATTAGCATTTTACCATATTTATAGGGAATCGCGTAGTGCTTTTGTCCAAGGAAAAAGGAAATCAACATCATACTTCCGTAAGCCGTAAGTGTAGCAATAGCTGAGCCTACATAACCGATAATTGGAATGAGCCAAAGATTAATTCCTATAGTGAATAGGGCACCAATTGAAGAAATATAAGCACCATACTGAGTCTTATCGGTGACTTTGTACCATACGGAGAGGTTGTGGTAAATCCCTAAAAACAAATTAGCAAGTAAGATAATCGGCACAATTTTCATCGCCTCCCAGTAGCTTTCATTCTGAATAAAAAGCACTTTAAAAAGATCTGCAAATACGATCACGACCAATAAAATAACAGTGCCAATAATGACAAAGTATTTAGTAATCATGGCATAAGCAGTTTTTGGGTTTTTGCTAGACGCATGGCTAAAAAAGAACGGCTCAATTCCCATGCGAAACGCCGTTGCAAATAAAGTCATGAACATGCCCAATTTGTAACACGCTGAGTAAATTCCGATTTGTTCTTTAGCTATGTTTTCTGGTAGCATGCGTTCCAAAAACAAACGGTCTATGACTTCATTAATAGAAAAAGCAACTCCAGCGACCAAAACCGGCAGTGCGTACCTCATCATGGATTTCCATAGATCCCAATCGAATCGAAATTGAATTTTAGAATAAAATGGAATTAGGAAGATAAGGGTAATTGCACTAGCTAAAATCAGAGAAATAAAGATATAACTGACTTCAAAGTTGGGAATATAAATAAAGCTAAAAAGGTCACTTGATTGTGCCAGATCTTTCAAATACAAGAGGAAAAATACGTTTAAACCCAGATTGATGGCAACATTCAAAGTTTTAATAAAGGCAAATTTCACGGGTTTGCTGTTGGCTCGGAGCCAGGCAAATGGGATGATGGCTAAAGCATCTAATGCTAGGATCCAAATGATCAACTCTAGATTTTGTGTGCTTATTCTTGTAAAACTTTGAATTTCTGAAATTGATAAGTAAGCTAGAATAATAAACACTAAAGTGGTTGCTATAATGGACCAGGTCGATGTAAAAACGACTTGGGATTTATCTTTTTCTTTGTTATAAAACCTGAAAAAAGCAGTCTCCATTCCGTAAGCCAAAATGACATTGAAAATCACGAAATAGGAGAAGATAATCGAGTAATCTCCGAAGGAAGTATTCTCTAAAACTCCGGTGTAAAGCGGTACCAAAATCACCGAAAGCATCCTGGGGATCACCGTAGCCACTCCATAAATGAAGGTGTTCTGAAAAAGCTTTTTGTAGATACTCACCCGTTAGTTTTGATTCTTCAAATGTAGTAAAATATGGAGTTAAAAGCGGATAAGATTCAATCTCTTAAGCTATGCTAAAATCAAAGGCTTTTGGGAAAATTAGTGAAAAAACATCTGCTGATACTGTTGTTTTCATTGAGTCGTATCGAAAAGTTAAGTTTAAACCAACGTATATCTTTACTTAGTTGAGCTTTATCAATCTTCTTATCTTACGATTTCAAATTCTAAAACTGTGGTACAAAAAAATAAAAACTTAGAAAGTAAACACTGATAAACCAATTAATTAAGTGTTTAGACCTCACAGGTCTCAAAGACCTGTGAGGTCTTGTAAGTCAATTTTATTTGACAGTTATTTTTTTATTAGGATTCAAAACAGAAAGTATCTTACTGAATGAAGATAAAAAACGCCTACCAAAATAACCTTAAGAATATAGATTTAGAGATTCCCAAAAATCAGCTGATCGTGGTCACCGGCTTGTCTGGATCTGGAAAATCTTCTCTGGCGATGAATGTTATTGCCAATGAAGGCTACCGCTATTTCCTGGAAAGTTTGCCAGCCTACAACCAGCAAAACGGGCAAGCGATTCCAACCGCTGAAGTAGATGATATTCAAGACCTACCTCCTGTAATTAAAGTGGAACAATCCAAACGCTTCCAGTCCATCAACACTACTTTTGGAACGCTTTCTGAGTTGACTTCAATTTTCAGATTACTATTTGCCCGCTATTCAGCAGAAGAGACTATGAGCAAATCGCTCTTTTCCTTCAATCATCCGAAAGGCGCTTGTGAGGTTTGCCGTGGTATTGGAGAAGAAGAATACATCGATTTAGATAAAGTGATCGGCGATGAAAATAAAACCTTGAGAGAAGGCGCCATCACAACCACTTTGCCCAACGGTTACATCGTTTATTCACAAATCACCGTGGAAGAATTAAATAAAGTCTGCAAAGCACACGGTTTTCATGTGGACATTCCCTGGAAAGAACTTTCAGAAGAACAACAGGACGTGGTGTTGAATGGAAGTGACCGTCTGAAGGTTTATTATGGAAAACATGGGTTGGAATCTCGCCTACGCTGGCAAGGCATAAAAGCCAAACCTAGGGAAGAAGGCTATTACAAAGGCATGTTGCCGATTATGCAGAACATCCTGAGAATTGACCGAAACCCAAATATTTTAAAATTTGCAAGTTCCAGAGTTTGCCCTAATTGTGAAGGCGGTCGCATCAAAGCGGAGCATTTGAAATACCAATGGAAAGGACAGAACTTTCAAGCTTGGATGGATTTATCTTTAGATGATTTATACCACCAATTGAATCAGCTGGAACTTTCATCTGGTGAACAACAATTGGTGGATAAAATGTGTACTCAGTTGCTGGACTTGATCCGTTTGGGCATGGGAGACTATCAACTCAGTACACCAAGCATGGACATTTCCTCTGGGGATGGGCAGCGCATCAAGCTGATCAATCAAGTGAACGCCAGGCTGCAGGGTATTTTGTATGTTTTTGATGAACCTTCCATTGGCCTTTCGGCTGATTATCAAAACTACTTACTACATATCTTGAATCGGTTGATCCTACGTGGGAATACAGTGATGGTGGTGGAACATGATCTAGATTTTATAAAGGCTGCCGACTGGATCATTGAATTGGGACCTAAAGCAGGAGTTAATGGCGGAGCAGTCGTTTTTAATGATTCAAGAGCAAAATTCTTGAAATCAAAAAACCTCAACAGTCCTACTCTAGCTGCTTTACAGTCAAATAAAATCTCAAAAACAGACACTTCAAAAGAAACGTCTAAAAAAGTAACGGCTGATGATTTTCAACCTCAAACCAATACATTGACGGTCATCAGTCGGAAAACGCCAGAGTTAATAAAACGCATTTCTGACTTTTGTAAACATCAGGATTTCAATCTACTCACAGTCACCGACCAGCCTATCGGTAAAACACCACGCAGTAATCCAGCGACCTACACGGGATTAACCGATAAAATTCGGGATTTATTGGGTAAAACCACAGATGCTAAATCTTTAAATCTTAGTAAAAGTGCTTTTTCATTCAATAATAAAAAAGGGCGTTGCGAAACTTGTGAAGGCGCTGGGGTCATCACTCTTTCCATGAGTGTGATGGGAAACATCAATCAGGTTTGCCCTACTTGTAATGGAAAGCGTTTTAAGCCAGAAGTACTAGATGTGAATTGGAATGAAAAGAATATTTCAGAAATCTACAATCTTAGTATTGAAAAGGCTTTTGACTTCTTTTCAGGAGAAAAAAAGATCACCGATATTCTATCGTTGATGATTCAGTTGGGCTTAGATTACATCAAACTAGGCCAACCTTCGAATACCTTATCCGGAGGAGAAGCTCAAAGAATAAAACTTACCAAGCATTTTGCCAAGAAATCAAAACAGACCCTTTTGGCCCTGGAAGAGCCTAGCATTGGCTTACACCATCAGAATGTGGCTCAATTACTTGAAGCGCTCAATCAGCTAAAACATCAAACGGCGGGCATCCTTTGTTTTGAAAACCATCAGCTTTTTCAAAAGAAGTGTGATGTTTGGGTTGACAATGCTTTGAAGATCAAACCAATTGAATTGAAAACAGAAGAATCTCAGCAGCGAGATTCAATTTCCATACGTGGAGCACGAACGCATTCTCTTAAAGATTTGGACCTTAACTTACCTAAGCATCAGCTTTCTGTGGTGACTGGCCTTTCAGGCTCTGGTAAATCTTCTTTAGTGATCGATACCTTGCATGGGTATGGGCTGCAAGAAATGACCAAGCAGTTTTCGGCGTATCAACAATCCAGAGTCGGTGTAAATTTTCAATTTGAAGTCGGTCGCATTGAAGGACTCACTCCAAGTATTTGCATCACAAGAAAGCAAAAAAACTATTCTCAACGTTCGGATATTGCCAAGCAAACGGGAATTGACAAAATCCTGAGGTTTGCTTTTTCCCGAAAAGCACAATACGAAGGCGAAGAATTATCGGCAAGCCATTTTTCTAATAACCACGAATTAGGAAAATGCTCCGTTTGTCAAGGAGTTGGGCAGGAATTGCTTCCAGACCTAAACCAACTTGTGCTGGATAAAGATAAAAGCATTGCTGGTGGATTATTTGCTCACAATAAGGCTATCGGCTATTATGGCGATCCTGCCGGACAGCATATGGCGATTTTAAAAAACGTAGGTAATGCCTACGATTTCACTCTCAACACACCGTTTAAGGATTTGACTGAAAAGCAAAAAGAAGTTTTGTTTTATGGTACTGGAGACCAAATTTGGGAAGCCAATTGGGTTTACCAAACCAAAACACGAGAGGGTACGCAGGCTTTAAGGATGACCTGGGATGGACTTTTTAGCTATTTGAATGAGGAATATTACAAAACACGTAAAAACAAAAATATAAGTCAGTTGACGGCTTTATTTTCCTATAACCAATGCAGTCATTGCGATGGAAGCGGATTGAAGCCTGAGCGTTTAAAGTTTAAACTGGCTGGCAAGTCGATTCACGGAATCAAATCGATGAATTTTGAAAGCTTAGAAAAGTGGTTAACTAAAAACGCTAAGACAGCTAGTATTGATGGGAAATTACTTTCTAAAATTGAAACGCAAATCATCAATACCATTACCAGAGCGAAAGAGCTGCACATTGACCACCTGGAACTCAGTCGAAAATCACCCACACTTTCGGGAGGTGAAAATCAGCGTATCGCTTTGATCAAACAACTGAACAGTCCGTTGAAAGGGGTCACTTATTTACTGGATGAACCTTCTGCGGGATTGTCACAAGAAAACATTCCCGATCTGATCCAGATTCTGAAAGAACTAATTAAAAAAGGAAATACGGTGATTGTGATCGAACATGATAAATCCATCATTCAAGCAGCTGATCATATTGTTCAGATTGGTCCTAAAGCTGGGAAATTGGGAGGTTATATTACTTATCAGGGTGATGCAAAAGGCTTGTTGGGACAACCGAATTGCCATCCTTTTTTGAAGGCTGCAAGCAAAAAAGTGCAACTCGAACCTGGAAAAACACATATACACATTCAAAAGCTTGCCAAGCATACTTTAGTAAAAGACAATTTGAAACTGCCTATTGGTGGAATTACTGGTATCACCGGAAAATCTGGCGTAGGAAAAACCACTTTGGTAAAAGAAATCTTGATCCCGAGTATCAAAACTGGTCAGCCAGTGAATTGTTCAAAAATTGACTTCCCTAAAGCTTATGTAGGTGCGCATTATTTTGAACCCAAAAAACTCAGGACTTATGCCAGCACATTACTAGTATCTTACTTGGACTTTTTGAAAGAGATCAGCAAGATATTTGCCAGTAAAACTGAATTAAAAGCTAAGGCCTTTTCTTACAAAACCAAAAAAAGCCAATGTCCGAATTGCAAAGGAAAAGGATTTCTAGAAACCAGCCTGGACATTACCGCCAACTCGATTGAAACCTGTGAAGTTTGCCGGGGTAGACGTTACCGAAAAGAGATTCTAAATTATAATGTGAAGTCTAAACATATTGCTGATGTTTTGGCGATGACTATTACAGAATTTCAAGATTGGTTGACTGATTTTAAAGTACCCGACAAGACTCTTGAATTTCTAAAAAGTTTGGAAAAAATCGGCTTGGCGCATTTGAGTTTGAATCAAACTGTACAATCACTTTCTTCAGGTGAAAAACAGCGCTTATTACTTTTAAATTGGTTGCAAGATGCTCCCAAAAATGAACTCTTTATTTTAGATGAACCCAGTACGGGGCTGCACTATGCAGATATTGATTTACTCTTTACCATCTTGGAAAAACTCAGTGTGGATAATGACATTTTAGTGATCGAACACAATCCTTATCTGTTAGAGAAAATAGGAGTGGGACTGGTTTTGAAGTAAAATAAGGCTTCCAAAATGTGAATTTGACAATTGGTAAAAGTGTTCAATTAATCTATTTGGTTTAAGTTTCACTTCTCCTTTTGCAACGTGAATGAAGTTGACGTTATGGGCTTTAAGCAATTTGTTTATGAGGCATCAAGTTAACGAATGTAAATTCAGAATAAAGCCTTTTGAAAATGATCTAGTTACTCTACATTTATAAAAATATCATCCAGCTCATAAGTGCCGTCTTCATTTTCATCTCCACTTCCGGTATACTTAAATGCGATGTGACCGTTGCCTTCAAAACAAGACATATCCACAAGACCTGAGTTTACCCAATCTCCAAAAAACTGATCATCTGGAACAATAAAAGCATCTGTAATTATTCCCCAGTTCGCTGAAGTGATGCCTAGTTCTGTTCCGTCCCAATCGGTTGAATACAGCACTTGCAGTATACTGAGATTTGAAAAGCTATTGGAAGTTTTAAATTCCAAAGTCACTTTAGAACTTGTTTCAACAGGAATTTCTGGACTGATTAACCACGAAATCGTGCTAGCATCTCCAGAATTGTTCGGTCTTATTCTGGCTGAAATGCCTAAAGATTGATTCGCTCCGTTATCAACAAAGGCTTCCCAGGCTTCAGAACCAGATTCAATATAATTTGCCCAGCCAGGAATACTTACCGGAGAATTGATGTTTTGATCTTCAAAATCGACGTTTATAAATTCAGAAGTGGCAGGAGAAGCAGCATTCCCACAAGAAAAAACCAAAGGATCGCAGCGCTCGCCAGTCATATCTACATCTTCTGGGGAATTGATATAAAAAGTAAAAAATTCACCAAAAAAGTCTCTAGTCAGAACACCCTTAAGGGATCCTGAACCAGAGGGAAGTAATAAGCCTTTGAAATCGGCGAAGGTACTCGTGCTAAAAATCAACTCACGCGGACTTACACAACTTTCCAAAACGCGCTCTCCATCAAATTCATCGTTGGCTTCCGAAGCATAAGTTGCCGAAGTATTATTTGAAAAATAACTGTTTGAAAACTGAACATCAGTCAACTCTATATATGTATTGACGTCTGAAAAACTTAAGTCTGATAATTGTTTTTGTACAGGGATGACATCGGCAATTAATGTATCTCTAATAAGGTGTTCTTCAACAAAAGATTCGGGAATACCAGTAATGTTGATACCATCGACAATACCTAGTCTAGCTTCATTACCTTCTCTTTGACCAACTGATAGTCCGTCTAATTTTATATAAATTTTTCTGCCAAAATCATATTTAGTAAACAATGGATTTACATCAATCTGAACAGCCACACCATAAGTTGGGTTTTCAGGTTGATCCTGAACGATGAGTTCTCTGAAAAAATTACCAGATTCATCATTTGAAATGACATAAGCTTCTACGACATTGTTAGTACCTTCAAAAGTAAATGGACCATTATCATTTTGAGCTAATATACCTTCCAACGCTGATAGGCTGATAATCGTACCATCAATTTCTGGGGGCGTTTGTTCAAACTGAGGTGTGTCAAAATCATCATCCTCTACACATGAAGTCATTGATAATAAACCAAATAGAAAGATAAAGAGTAAGTTTTGATTTAAAATTTTCATAGTTTTTTAGTTTTAAAACCTGACATAAGCACTTATATAATAGGTCGTTCCAAAGCCAAAGAAATAGCGGTTTCCAAATAATGGACCATTTTCTCGGTTAAGATCTTCACCTCTAGTTCTATAGTTACTGGTTCTGGACTGTTCAAATCCTCCAGTTTTGTATTCCTTGTCAAGCAGGTTATTGACCACTCCAAAAAATCCAACGTAGTAATCACCAACTCTCCAAGATTTACCACCAATTACATTGATAAGCATATAATCATCAAACCGTTCTTGCTTCAAAATATCTCTCGCAATCGATTCATCATAGTCGTTATAGACAATTCCATCGGTATCCAAAGCAAAATTATCTGACCTTAATAAACCACTTGGGCTTATGTAAGAGTGTGAAAAGAAGTTTGAAGTAAGCCCTACATTCCAATATTCTGGGTCTCTGTATTCAAATCCAAGTTGAAAAACGCGTTCCGGACCTCCGGGTACTCTTACATTTTCCATCTCTGTTTTTCCATCTCCAAACCTCAGCTTCATATTCGGAAAATTTTGACTTGTTAAATAAAGATCTGGATTGCTATTATAGATGTAATGGCCAAAAGAGCCTGCAGCCTTCAACTTTAATGTTGACAAAACCTGAGCTTCCACACCAAATTCTACTCCGTAATGCAATCTGTCTATACCAGTCATTACCTCTTGTACAAAAGCATTATTTTGATTGTTTGCAGAAGGCAAGCCTGTAAGCTCTTCAGAGTAGTAAAATCCTACATTAGTTTCATCTTGAAAGCCAGTATAAAAGCCTGTTAATCGTCCACTTAAAATCGGAGATTTATAAATGTAACTTATGTCCGCAGATTGGATTTTCACTTCTGTAATGCCGTCAACAACATCTCCATTTTGTCTGGCGTTGCTATAAGAGTTTTGTATGGTTGGGGCGTTCTGAAAATAAGCCCCGTTCAGTGTAAAAACATTACGGCCGGATAATCTATAAGTCACACCTGTTTTAAACGCATAAGTTGTGAAGTCCAGTTTCTCTCCAGGCCCAAAAGACCTGTCGCCAGGGAAAAATCCATTTTCATAATAACCAGTGCGCTGATACTTTGTTTTGCCAAAACTAAGGCCTGTGTAGAAGTCTATACTTCTAAATTGAAATTGAGACTGTAAAAAGGCGTCATAAACTTCGGCATCCACTTTATAATTATACTTGTACCGATCTCCCTCTTGTACAGTTCGATTTGGATTTCTTAAATCTGCCTGAGCCAATTCTGAACCTAAACCAGTAAGCAAAGCAGTTTCTTCAGCAAAGAAATCAACGTCCAGATAACGTTCTCCGCCTAGAAGATCTTCCATTTGGGCAAAATTCTCACTTTCTAACTTCCTGTAGTTAAGCCTACCATTTATAGTGATATTATCTTCTAGTTTATAATCCAGAATCGTATTTGCCATGAACATTTTATCTTCTACTCTGTCAGATTGCAATGCATAAGTAGAATTACCACCTCTATTTTGATTCAAGTTATTAGCAAAATAAAGATCCTCCCATTGGAATTGACCATCGTTTTGAAACTCTCTTTGAGCTAAAAATGCACTTTGATAATTTAATGGGGTTGGATTGGGCTCTCTCAAATAGTAACTTGGTAAATTCTGATAATAAATTGGTGAAGGGTTTCTTGCACCACCAAGAAAAGCCTGATCACCAGTATTCGGGTCTGTAAAAAGTCGGGTTCCTCCGTTATCAAGTCTAGTTGTAGAGAAGAAACCAAACTGATATCCAACATTGGTATTGATAGAAAGTTTGTCGCTAATGTCCCAGTAGTGATTCAACATAAAGACCGGTTCCTCTGTTTCACGAATTCTAGAATTTCTTTGTACCCCATTCAAAAGGCCCCAGTTTGGGTTGTATTCTATTCCTTTTAGATCCACTGTTTCCTGAGTTACTGCTGTCCCCATACCTCTTCGGTTTGGCGCATAAAAACCGGTAAAGTTCAGGCTGTGCTTATCGCTGATTCTTTTTTCAACAGACAGCGAAATCGAATTGGCATCATACAACGTTCCCTCTCTAAAACCTTCCTCACCAAATCGTCTCGAAAGCAATAAAGAGTATGACCAGCCCCCATCAAGCAAACCAGAATTATAACTCCCCATAACTCTACCTTCATAACTTCTATTGGAACTTGCATAAGAAACGCGACCGCCTTTCCGCATTTTGGACGCCCTCATAATAATATTTGAAACTCCAGCAACATCACCAATGGTGTAATCGTTGGCTGTACTACTCATCGTAAACACACGATTTCTTTGCACGTCATTCAAGCCTCCCCAGTTGGCCCAATTGGGTCTACCAGAAAATTGTTTGTTCATTTCTATACCGTTGATCAATACTTTTCCATTAGCATTATCAAGACCTCTCGGATTAAAAAATGCAGCACTAAAGTCGAAAGCGGCTGCTCGTAAGTAGGTATCTTGAGAGGAAGCTAAAAGTCCAGATATATTGAAAGATGAAGCGTCGTCTCCATCGAGTTCATCTTCAGATAAAGAAATTGTTCCTATTTGTCTGTTTTCTTCGCTTAAGTCTATTTCCAGGAAAACATTACCCAGATCAAGGACTTTTCCCTCTTCGATGATTATTGGATAACGCTTAGATTCATAATTCGTTCTATTGACACCTAAAATTTGTTCGCCTAGTGGTAAGTTTTGACTAGCAAATGAAAATTTTCCCCGAGCGTCTGTTGCAACTTCAATTCCGGAATTTTCAATAGTAATTAGAATACCCGGCAATGGCTCTTCGGTATCTATGTCCAATACCAAACCAATGACGTCAGTTTGTTGAGCTTGAACTTCAAAAAAACTAAGTATTAGCAAAAATATAATAACAAATCGTTGACAACTTATCATATCACTTTGTATTATATTAAAGTTAACATAAAATGTTAATACAATACAAATATATTTTAAATCTAGATAAGTAGTATTTTTGTAGTTAAGAAAATATGTGACTTTACATAAAATTAATATTAAAATGAGTTCATCCTTCAAAATTCAGGTTTATCTGATAGCCTTTCTATTTATATTGATCAGCTGTGGATCGGTTGAAAAGAGTACGACCATTTCCAAAGAGACTGATGAATTCCTGGTGAATACTATTGCTTTTTATAACCTGGAAAATTTGTTTGACACTGAAGACGATCCAAATAAATTTGATGAATCTTCACCTATCATGGAAATAGCTGAAGGTGAGCGTGAGGCCATTTACAAGAAAAAAGTTACTAACATGGCTAAAGTCATTGCAGATATAGGCTCTGAAGTTACGGGAGTGCCACCAGCCGTTATTGGAGTATGTGAAATCGAAAACTTCAATGTTCTTCAAGATCTTGTGAATGACAAGCAATTATCGCCTTTTAATTATGGTATCATTCATTACAATTCACCAGATGCAAGGAGTATTGACGTGGCTTTACTTTATCAAAAAAATGTGTTTCGCCCAACTCATTCAAAAGCTCATGAACTTGTTTTATTTGATGACAGTGACAGAAATAAAAGAAAATACACAAGAGATCAGCTCTACGTCAAAGGTAAATTGGACGGTGAAGACATGCATTTTATTGTGAACCACTGGCCATCAAGAAGTGGTGGAGAGAAAAAAAGCAGACCTGGAAGGGTAAATGCAGCAAAGCTTGCTAAGAAGATAAAAGACTCGATACAGATGCAAGAGCCTTATGCTAAAATCATGATCATGGGCGATTTCAACGATGGACCATATAATAAAAGTATCAAAGAAGTCCTTGAAGCCAAAGAACACGCTGAGGATGTTGGTATCTCTGGTATTTACAATCCTTTCGAAAAACTCCATAAAAAAGGAGTTGGAACTATCGCCTGGAGAGACACCTGGGATTTATTTGATATGATTTTAGTGACCAAGCCCCTTATCAATAGAGAAGATTACAACAGCTACACGCTTTATAAGGCCAATATTTTTAACCCGTATTATCTTCAAAATCCAAAAGGACGCTACAAAGGTTATCCTTACAGATCCTTTGCAGATGGTGGATTTACGGGCGGCTATAGTGACCACTTCCCTGTTTACTTGTATCTAATAAAGAAAAAGGAAGGATCTGGAGTTGATGTCGCTACCGATGAGTAAGTAAGCTTTTTTGATAAAATTTTCACATAAGTACAGAATCAATCTATTACTTTTAAATAAAAAATGAAAAATTCAGGTATACCTTTATTGATTCTAACCACTTTAATTTTATTACTAGTTACTATATTCGCGGCTCTTGATTTGTCTTTTTCATGGGTCTTTTACCTCACAGTTTTAGGGCAAGCCATTTTGGTCTTTGCGGTTTACAAAGTTTTGACTGACGATTACCAAACTGAAAAAACATTTCAAAACTGGTACGAAGACCGTCCTAAAGACAAGGATGAGTGATAGAATTAAGAAGGCTCCGTAGTTCAATGGATAGAACAAAAGTTTCCTAAACTTTAGATCTAAGTTCGATTCTTAGCGGAGCTACTATACTTGAATCGAAACTTTTAATATAGCAGACCATTTCATTAGTCAATTCAAAA
>Ga0307937_1000085_pt1 | contig 61362 bp, 48 predicted proteins | sample OrgLakmetagenom3_FD_201814 | JGI IMG/M metagenome (GOLD analysis project Ga0307937, IMG submission 201814) | Saline water microbial communities from Organic Lake, Antarctica - #3 | ecosystem: Environmental > Aquatic > Non-marine Saline and Alkaline > Saline | place: Antarctica: Organic Lake...
GTTTTTTGAGGATCAATTTTCCCAAAGGTTGCTTGGTTTGCACCTGGAAGAACTCTAATAAGACATTCATTTGGATTAAAGTCTAGACCAACACCACCACCAGTAGAGTTGGAGTTCAGACATTCAGAGTCACTCAAACCAAGATTTGATCTGTGCTCGTCTTGGGAAATCCATCGAGTTTCATTTGCTGCACTCGATTGAACCATACATATTGGTTGAGGTGCATCGACATCATATCTTGGAGTAGGAGTTGGCCCACTTAGTGAGGTCTCATCCATTACTTTGTTAGTTCTTGTTGGAAATTCACATCCTGACACAACTTGATTCGCGTAATCGCTTTGAGGTGTGTAGACAACTCCACCTTCAGTATCAAGTGGCCATCCGCCAATTTGACAAGGTTCCCACTGAGCAATATCACCAGAGTGATTTGTTAGATTTTCTGATCTATTAACATATCTTTTATTAATATCTTTTAACTGCATATGGTCCCAGTCATTTCCAAGGATCTGAACTCCCGCCATAGTTGAATTTGAATTATTTACTAGATTGAGTGCAATTGCGACAACTTCACCCGGGCTAATTTTTACATTTCCATTATTGTATCTAGGATCAGCTAATTCTTCTGATAACTGTACTGGCTTTCCTTCGAATGTTAATTGGCTTAAGAAGTCTCTAATTCCAGCTTGTGAGTCAATAACAAATGCAGTTGCTCTATCAGTAGGAAGACCAATAAGTGTTTTAGATACGAGAACAGAGTTCGTTCTATTTGCTTCGTTTACTAGAGTTGCCGGTTGGTTTGCAATAAATGTATCTCCACCAATATTTGTTCCATCGACCATGTTGTAAGTTGTAACGGGTGAGTTTGGAAAGTTTTGATTAATCCCGCGTCCAGTATCGTTATATGATTTAAAAATAAGAAGTCCATATGAATCAAGTAGTGCTTCTGAATCGTCAATACTAAACTCTGGACAAAGATCTTCTGAGATATAGTATTTAATATTTTTTGCCATCGTTTTAAAGAATCTTCTAAAATTAATAGGGTTAACTTGTTGAGACCATAGATATGCTTCTTCAGAATTTAAGTTAGTAAAAAAGATAGGTTCAAGAGCAAGACCTACAAATCTCGGATTTAGAAAATCAGAACCACGAGCTGTCATATCTCCAAGCTCTGCAAATGTCTCAGACAATAAGAGAACACCAATATTTCTAGCTTTAGTTTGTTTTGCTGTTGTGCTTAGTCCGCTCATCATACTACATCTATCTTTTAGTTCTTGAGTTAGAGTTACAAGATAGTGAGATACGATTTGACCGGCGTTGTGAATATCTTCTAGAGCATTAATTGGATCGTCTGCCATGTAATGCAAATATTCTGGATATCTTAATTTAGCAGGAATTCTTCCCTGATGTTGAACTTCAGATTCATTCATTGGACGAGCTTGTTCACCTGCGGCCCATTCACCGATAACTTTTCTGTTGGTGGTTAGGTAAGAGAAATAATCTGCTATACCTTCATTAATTGCTCCAGCTTCGTCGTAGAAAAGCTCTCCAAGATCACTTTCAAAAGCAGTCTTCTCTAATGCAAAACCATTCGTATATTGATTTCTAAGATTCATCATTATTCGTACAAATACGTGACCCATCTCATGATAGATGATTGAGGGATCTTGAACAAATCTAAGGTTAGGATGTGTTTGAGCATTCCAACCAAGACATACTTCATTTTTAGAAGGATCATAAAATGCATTTAACTCTTCAAGATAACATCGAGAGTAGACTTGAAGGGTACTATTGGGATCATTTTCAGAGTAGGTCCAGTAATTAAAGTTTTGACCAAGCCTGTATGGATTAGCTGCAGGAATATTTACTCCAAATCTATTGTGAACAAAATCTCGAGAAAAAGCTAAAGACTTCATAAACTCTGTTTGAATTTTTGATACATGGTAAAAAGCGTTCACTTGGTAGAACTGATCTGAGTCAGTTGTATAGGTCCAGCTAGTTCCGTTTTTTTGAATAAGACTTGAGTTTGCTACACCTCTGTCATTTTTAACTTCAATACAGTTATTAATTGTTGTGAAGTTATTATCGTTTTCAGTAAAACCACATTTCTTAGTTAAATAAAAATTATCAGTAATAAATGCTGGAGTAAGAACATCACTCCAGTTTGGTGTCGTTAAATTTGTATTGTTGTGAAGAACTACTGGGTTTGCTGTATAGATACTTGCGCCGTTAGCAACGCCTGAGTTTGTTGAGTTTGAACGCAGGCTTGATGACTTAGCTTGAGTAGGGTTCTCACATGATGAGAAAAGAGTAGGGAGTACTAGTATGCAAACTAGTGCACATATATTTCCCCTAAATGTTTTTGTCCAATCCCGTAGACTCATATTAATCCTTTAATTTTACGTTCCGCTTATTGAAATAAACCAGCAGCTCCAGATGCAATACCTCTTATTGCTCCTTCTTGCTGTCCATATCCTGGTGTCTTACCAACACCATTATTCATTGTTGCATTACATGCCGCAACTGATACTCCTCCCATATGAGAGAGCATTGATTGCTCTAGTCCTACTTTTTGTTGAGCTTCAATCATATTTATAGACAACATTGATTGTTTATCATTCGAAACATCATCAACACATTTTGAGCTTGCACTTGAAGCGGATCTAATTTTTTCATAATCTTCTGGAATAGGCTTGATTTTTTTACTGAAAAAGTCATCTCTTTGTGACTTGTCTTCACCAACAAAAACTTTGTAATCTTTCGCATCTAATCCAGTTGGAGGCGTTAAAGTGTACAAATCAGTATAGTTGCCTTTTACCTTTCTAAACCATTTCTCTTGTTTTAATTTCTTTTTAATTTCAGCTATAACCTTGATGTCGTTCAGGTCAAGGTCAATAGGTTTATCCTTAATACAAAGAGTAGAAAGATTAGAGCCATGAGCTGCCACTAATTGTGTACAAGCGGGAAAATCATCGTTATCACTACAAAACTCTGCAATTGATTTTCCGTCAACTGTTTTCGTGTCATTAGAGCCAGCAGTATCATGTGTATTCCCACTCTGAGATCCATATGAATCACATACTCTTTCAAATGCACCAATGTTTTTTATCGCTACGTCATCAACCGAAGATGCTATGCCGGCAACTTGATCTGCAAGCTCACTTGTTTTTCCACAAAAACCTGCTGGATGCTCGTTAAACCTATCTACTTCTCTACATGCAGTTTTAAGCTTTTCATTGTACTCATCAGTCGCTTTGTTTTCTTCAGCAATAGCTTTCGATGTTTCACTGTTGTATCTATTTACAAGAGCTAAACATTTTCCTGCAGTTTCTTTCCAAAGATCTTGTTCGGCTTTTAAGTTATCTTTATACTTTTGAGCCTCTCCTAAGATACCTTTGTATTGAGTCTTGGCATCAGGAGGACCATCCATAAGTTCTTTGTGGTTTTCTATCACTTGTTTCTTTAAGTTTTGAATATCTTTTTTAATATCAGCAAGGTATTGGTCTGGATCTTCTATTTGAAGAGCAGCGTTTATACCACCATCTTTAAGAAACTTATTGTTAAGCATATTCAATTTTAGATCAATAGGGGCTTTGAATACAGAACCAACACTGTACATACCATCAAGTTGTCTTGCAGTTGCTTCCATGATTTTGTTTGCTTGAACAAACTGTTTTGCCATGTTTTGCTTTAAGCTTTTCATGTTTTGGTTGTAACGATCAGCGACCTTTTGTTGAGTTGCTTTTGTCTTATCCATAATCTTATTAGCTTTGTCATGACAAGCACTGATGTTGTTTGCACAAAGGTTTGCAGTTCTGACACAAAAGTTTTTACCATTTGTGTTTAGAGCATCACCACAGCTGTTTTCAGCTGAACCAGTAGAAGAGTCTGAAGGACATTGTTCCATCTCTCTGATAATATCATTTTTCATCTTAGCAATGAACTTTGCTTGAAGTTGATTTCTCTTAGATTTGTATTTCTTTAAAGCCTGAACCATAGATTTTTTAGATCTACCGTTTGAAACTCTCTCTTTATTGAACTTCTCTACACAATTGTCAGAATAGATCTCGATCATATCACTAGCACGTAGTCTCGTTGATGCACCAATCTTTTTGCCACCGATATTTCTAGTCTTTCCAGTTTTAAATGTGTGTGTATTTGACTCTGTATCATATTGCTTAATCATTCTTAACTTATATTCAACAGTAGTATTCTTTTGATTTAAAATATATTCAACGTTGTTTTTAAATCCACTATCAGCTTCAGCATTCATTTTTTTTGAGCGTGTAGGGTCTTCAAGTCGACTAACAAATCCATCTACTCCACCAAAATTTGATGCAAGATAGTCTGTAAGGCATGAACTCTTACTTTGATTTTCATAATCAAATAAAGCACTATCAAGATCGAGTGTTTTACTATCGATCCCTTTCATCATATCAGCTAGCTGTTTCTCTCCACCCATAACTGTAAGTGCTTCAGTTTGAAGTTTCTTAGATTCTTGGTCCGCTGCAGATTGAACGTCAGCAAGGATTGCATTAAGTGAATTATTACTCGGGTCAATAAGTGATGTTCTAAGTTTTAAGTCATTTGGAGTTACTGAAAGAGAGTTGCTGTCTTCAGCATACTTAGCCGCTCTCGATGCAATTTTTCTAATATCTTTTTTAATATCTGCAGTCTTAGCAATTAAGTCAGCTGGACCCATTCCTTTTGAAGGACTTTTCTCTTTATCAAGTAGAGTTTGAATTGCGGTAAAACCACCCGTCGCACCCTCTGTTTTAAAAGAATCTTGTCTAGAAATTGAACGACACTGCTTGTCTCTAAATTGATCTTCAAACTTAAAGTCTTTTAAATATTTTGCAGGTTTCCCTGTAATTAGAGCTTCATTCTTTTTAATTTCTTCAAGGTCTTTTTCAGCAAGCTTTTTAAAACCTTTTACTTGAGATTCAATATCTTGTTCAAGCTTATTTAAAGCTTCTACTCTTGCTTTTAGTTGAGCGTTGAACTGAGTGATCGATTTATCGAAACATCCAATACCTTGAGTTGTAAACCTCTGGTTACCAGCTGTTAAAAAGTTATCCATTTCGTTTTTGTTGTCTTCTGATATTTCTTGAAGGGCAGTGTAATATCCACCACGTGCTTTTTCTGGATCGTATTTATCATTGTCACACATATCTGAAACTGAATTTGATCTTGCTTTTACAACGATACAACCATTTTGTGAAAATAGAGCAGGTACTTGATTTGGATCAACCTGAGTCATTTTCAAGCTCTGAGATAGAGATTGCTTTTGCATCTGCGACATTTGTTGCATTTGCATCTGTTGAGTTTGTTGAGAGTATGCATTACCTACAGTTCCAACAGCATCCATGATAGTGCCGAGGGTATTGCCTTTAGCGTATGAGGCAGTAGGGAGAATGAATTGTAGATTTATAGCTAAAGCGATAAGTCTTTTAAATTTCATTTTCGATTTCTTTTGCATGTTTAATCCTTGTTAAGCATATCTTCATCTTCATATCGGTCATAAACGCTGAATATTTAATGTTCGAATGCACTTTCCTTAACTTAATTATAAAACCCGACTGGATTGGTCGCAATTAAACATCGCTAAATCGTTAAATTTCTTGGCAAATCGTACTAGGGAAGTAAACTAAATATAGGGAATTATGAGACTTTTTTGGTTGAGGATAAGATTATCAAGAATCTGTTTAAGAAAAAATCAGTGCCTCAAAATGATGGCGACAATACGTCCGGATCTGAGTTTGAAGGCGAATATATCGATAAATTTTATTTATCCTTTCCCACTTTGGCCGGAGAGCCAACATATCTGCTAGATGAGAGCTTATCGGTAGGAAGTGAAGTTGGAAGTGTTGTTCTCGATCACCCAGCTCTTTCTCCAAAGCATTGTACAATCACTTTAAATCAAGATGTTATTTCTATTTTGGATCACGGTTCAATGGAAGGAACGTTTATTAATAAAAAGAAAATTCAATCATCTCGTTTTTATATTCTTCAAGAAAAAGATAATTTAAAAATGGGGGATTTAGAATTTACAGTATCAAAGATTCCAACCCCAGTTTTTTCTGAATCAGATGTTCAACCATTAAGAGTTGAAGAAGCAACTCAAGAAATTGATATTAGCTTAATTGAAAGCCCTCCAGATATTCCTGAAGATGCAACTCAAGTTACGCGTTTGATGACTAAAAGTGATATTGCAAAAGAAGTTGCACCCGTTAAAGAAGTTGTCGCTGTTGAGTTAGATGGAGAGGCAGATTTAGAATTTGAGGATACTCCTGAAGTTGAAGAGGAAACTGAAGCTATTGTAGTTAAAGCCGGTGGTGGGGTTAAGCTTAGAGATCTATCAAATAGCACCGTCATTTTTAAAATCGGAAAAAGAAAAGCTTTAAACTCATTAGTGAGAGTGCTCGCTATCATTTGTGAAGTTTTAATTGTCATTATTGCTTTAGGTTTTACTGGAATTGATCCAGTTCTTCTTGAGGTATCAAAAGATGTATATGCTGGACTTGGAAACATAGTTCTACCTCTTTATAGTGAATATTTAGAAGCTGTTGTTAATGAGTTTTTACTGGATGTTCCAGCACTTAAAGTTATCTTCAATGAAGCTTCCGAAGCAGTAGGCCCTAAAGAAGTATTTGGTCTAGGTCTCTTTCTCTTTTTCAGCTTAAGAGTTATAACAACATTACTTTTTGGTGTGAGTATTGGACAGTTTATGCTTGGTGGGCATGCTGCAAATGGGCAACTCACTCGAAGACTATTAGGGTTTGTAAGAGAGGTTGTGGGGATAGTTACATTACCATTTTTCTACTTTTTCGATATTGTGACACTCTTTTCAAGAAGGTCATTCAAAGAAATTGTGTCTCTAACTCTTATTCAGCCCTCGGGACGATTAAAAACTACATTGTTGGTACTTATCTTTATACCTCTTCTTCTATCGCTATACTTAGTTACCCCAATGCTTGATGGACTTGATTTTAAATCTGCAATTAACACTTCGTTTACACCTTTCAAAAATAAAGTCCAAAAGGAACAAGTTAACTTGGTTGCCAGTCAATATTTTGGAATCGCTGGGATTTTTGATCAAAGTTTTCTCTTCCCAGAGTTTGAATTAAATAGGAAGGGTAAAAAGAGAAGTTTACTAGCAAAGATAAATATTGTTTCAAAAGATAGTGGAAAGTCGAGTGAGCTTAAAATTTTAAAACGCTTCTCACTTAAAGAGCTATTTAAAAAATCGATAGAGGGAAACTTTTTAGCAAATCAAAAATTTCCAACTCTATTCTCTGCTTCAAATGATGTTGCCTATTCAAATTCAAACTTCAAAGGCCAATCTTTCACAAATAAGAAACTACATACTGAAGTCTTAGAGCTGACAACAGCCTCAATGAATCTTACTTTTGAAAACCTCATTGAACATGTATCGACATATGGGCCATTTTTAGCTGGTTTCGTTGAGTATCGTAAAAGCTTAGAAAACTTAGTAGGTTCTCCTATTATACAGGTGAAAAATATATCGATCGCTGATGTTCCTTGCTTAGTTTTAAAGACATCTAGGGGTATTCTTTTTTTCAGAATTGATTCTCCAGAAACAACTCTTTTTGAGGTTTCTGTCAGAGATGAAAAGGCACTAGCTAAACTCTTTGAAAACATAAGTTTTCTTAAAGATATAACTCAAACTAGTGGAGTTCCTTTTTCGAGTCTTTCTGCGATAGACTTCTTCACAAAACCAAATAAACTAAACACAGAGTTTTTCCAGCTATACTACGGTTTCCTTTATAAGCAAGGAGCTAACGTGCTTAGAAATGGAAATAAGCTTGTAGAGACTAAATTTAAAAAATGTCTTGAGAGTATTCTGCAGACTGTTCAAATTTTAAAAAGAGAAGATACTGATAAATTTATTCAAAACCTTTCTGATCTTATAAATGCAATAAATGAAAGCGATCAAAATTTCTTTGCTCTGCCCGATGATGAAAAGGTGAGTGTTTAAAAATGAGTAATCTTTGGGCCATTATATATGGTTTTATTCAGGGAATATCTGAATTCTTACCTGTTAGTTCTTCGGGGCATTTGGCCCTTTTACCAAAGTTTTTTGACGTTAGTGATCCTGGAGTCGTTTTTGATCTTGTCATGCATCTTGGAACTGCTCTTGCTGTCATTATTTATTATCATAAAGAAATCAAGCAACTTATTTTAGAATTGTTTGAAATCGTAAAATCTAGAAGTTTAGCCCGAGGCTTTTTCTTTCAAAACTTTGCTCTTGCAACAATCGTATCTTTTATTTTAATTCTCATCATCAAAGATTTTGCACTAATGTACGGAAGAGAAGGAACATTTATAGGTGCCAACTTAATATTCTTTGGCATATTGATGTTTTTAAGTGATTTGAAAAAAGAAGATGATTCTATTAGCTTGGTCGAAAATAAAAATTATTTTAGAGCAATAGTTATTGGAGCAAGTCAAAGCTTTGCTATATTTCCTGGGGTTAGTCGATCGGGAATAACACTTACGTCAGCTAGATTCATGAATCTCTCTCGACTTGAGGCAAGTCGATTTTCCTTTTTACTTTCTCTACCTATAATACTTGCAAGTGTTGCTTACAAAGTCCCTGAAATAGCTTCCGGAGTGGCAATAAACGTAGATCTGTCAGTCATTCTAATAGGTGTAATAAGTTCATTTATATTTGGGATAGTAACAATTCATTGCTTTTTAAAATTGATTTCAAAAATGGGTCTATGGATATTTACTGTATATAGAATAATTATAGGTTTACTTGTATGGTACAGTCTTTAGTTTGAGATAACTCCACCACCAGTAGTTCCGCCACCCGTTGATCCACCATCATCGCAATAAACGTGATCGTTCCATTTTATTCCGGCATCAAATCGTCCAGTACCTTGATTATCTGAGATATCACTTTCAATAAATCTTCTAATCAACTGAGTAGAAGGTGCATTTGCTACTGGATCGTATGTTACAGGATAAGAGCCGATTGCTTGACCAAATTGAGCAGCTCCGGAACAACACATCTTACCTGCTAACTGAAGAACAATTTCTTTCTTAATATAGCCTGTTAATGGATCGATATCGCTATCACTAATAGGTTGACCGTTGAGAGTTGCCCCCTCACTAGAAACATATCGATTAGTATAGACTGTTACATCTGTATTTCCAGGAAGACAACATCTAGGCCCTTCAGTTCCTGTAGTTGTGAACTGTCCTGTGCAACACTCGCTGTTAGTTGTTCCAACGTCAGCTGGACCAGCAGGCTTACAACAGTTAAATTTATTTTCAGAAAATACTCTTTTTAATCTACCAGCTCCGACATCAAAATTTTCTTTATTAGCAGCAGAGTAATACTCAATTCCATCTTTTTTAGAATCAGTAAATCCAGTTATTCCGTTTGGCTTTATCGTTCCTGGAATAACAAAACTTGATCCAACTGAAGCTTCTTGATTGTCATCAACCAGACTAAAGATATCATCGGATTGATCTGCGGTTGAAGAGTTGGTTTCAATCAAAACTTGTGGGATTCCTAGTAGTTCAAATTTTCCAAGCCATTTTAAAACTTTAGTTTCAAACATTGAGCCCTCAGCGATGTTCCGTCTTTCACAAGCGGGAGTTCCTATTGAATCTAGATCACAATAAAAAGGTGCCTCACCATATGGGTAGCCATCAACTTGAGGGAACCAATTGAAAAACATTAGTCCAGAATAATCAAATGTTTGCCCTGATGTTCCTGAGAATTTATGACCGCCATTATTTCCATCTGTTCCTTCGGCAAATTCTCTAACCCATGCACCAGTACAACAAACTTTAGAGTTGTTAAGGTGAAGAGTATTATATTGTTTTAATATATCTTGAATGTTTTGCGAGTAATCTTTTTTATCATCAAGAGTACTTGTAACACGAGCAGCTTTAGTTAAAGCTGGGTATCTATTTGCGTCTGTTTTTTGTTTTGCATATGTAGTGTGTACTCGTGAGTACCTTTCATTACTATCAATATCAATATTAATCCCTGCTACCGCGGGTTCTCCAGGCGAAACCTCAGCTTTAAAGGAAGGGTTAAGGTGTGGCTCTGAGTAGAATGTCAGTGTCTTTCCGGTTTCTCTACAACATCTATTAAGGCTTGTATCATAAGTTGGGTTAGGCACAGTAGAGTTGGGTTGATATCTCTCTCCACCATTTCCACAAATAAGATCCTCTTTCCAAAATTCAGCTTCAGCCTCATTGAGTTGACCTAGGTAGTTTGAGATAGTTTTAAATTTTCCAGCAATAAAATTACTTGGTGAACAATCTAGGTCAGTAAAACAACTTGCTCCAGGGGCACGCAGACATGAATTTTTATGGAATCCTTTCTTTGTTACTAGAGCTTCTTGATCGTTGAAGTATTCCAGACTATCCAGTACTGGAAGGTTGAGAACGTTTGAAGAAATATTTTGTGAAATCGCAAATGGATTATGTAGCGGATCGTTTAGATCTAAATCTGTGAAGTTTGTATAATTACCGTCATCATCAGTTGCTGGACAAGCAGCAAGGTAGTTTTCATTAAATGATATAGAGTCTGGATAAGTTCTACCAATATTTAAGATTTTATCAGCTTCTGGAATTGTATTAACGGCAGTATTTAAGTCTAGTGTTGTTGCGGCCATCTCTGGTGCTTTACCAGGAATACACATCGCATCTACATTTATTAATTCAAGGTGAGACTTAACTCCTGAAGGAGCTGGCCTATCACCATAAAAATTATATGGACGACCTAGTACTCTTGTTCCTAGACCCAGTGTATCTGTATCATCTGTAATATAAGTTTTGTTGTTTTGATTAGCCGCTGAAACTCCATAACGTCCAATTCGATCATTAAATTTACTTTCATCAAGGCTTGCACAGTAAGTATTTGCAGAACAACCATTTAGGGCTTTTACGCTATTTGTTCCGAAAGTTTGAGCAGAGTTTAGTGATGAAAGATCTTGTGAACATGCTGAACCACGTCCTCTATATACACATCGTCTGGCCTGACCGTTGCTGCCACCAACAATACTCAAAAGGTTGAGAGTCGTTGATCCACTAACTTCATTTGCATTGGCATCAAATATTGGCCATGGAGTACTTAAGTTTCCAACGTTTTGACAAGAGTACTCGTATCCAAGATTTGTTATACAGTCGTTATCGTCACTACAGAAGTGGGCTTGCTGACATTCAGCTCCATCGGAGTCTGAGTCGTGAGTAACATCTGAACCAGAATTTATAACTCCGGCCGTTTCCGACACTACAATTTTAAATGTATTATTTGTTGTCAAGTCACCGTAGTAGCCGTTGATTGCAAGGTAGAGCTTATTTGAAGTGGCTTGGATTCTTCTTTGATTACCAACTGAGAACCATTTAACACCGTCAAAAGATCCAATTAAAGATCCGTAATCAAAACCATACCAGTCTTTGTTGTAACCGTTAGCAAACATAAAGTGCTGTGCCTTAAGTCTATTTCTTCTTTGCGTTGTTACGCTTTCATCAGAGTTATGAGTCCATGGAATCATCGTTGGAGGAACGAAACACGCTCGACCAAACTTCATATCGTCAGCGTTGTATTTTCCATTATTAAGTTCTCTGCTTGACTCAACAAAGTTAGGACGGTAACCGCCACCTTTAGCGTCAAAGTTATCAGGGAATAGTTTTTGAAGATTTGAGTAATAATCTTTTCCACAACTTATACAGCTTGAAAAAACACCTTCATCTGCGAAAATATCATATTGTCTACCGCGAGTTACATCCACTTTTGTAGCAGGTAGGGGACTTTTTACTGATTGATTAAATGATCCAAGAATTTCGTTGAAGCCAACATAACTCGAATTATTGGGTCTACTTGAGTCGTCATTCATGTACGCAAATTTTAGACAGTTTGATTCATCTGCAGATCCGATAGCACACTCTTGTGAGTTTTCTGATCCGATGTCTTCAATCTCATAGTTTACGCCATTGCCATCATAAAACTTATGAGCAACTGTTTTTGAAGACATAAATAAAGTTTTTTGCAAAGGAGCATTGCTTTGAGTTGGGGGATATAAACATGCATAAGATGTAATCTCACTCTCACCACCAACTTCAGAATAAACTGGTTTAAGGTTACATGTAATTCCTTCTCCACAAGCACAATATGTATCAACAGCTGTTTGTACTTCACCTCTAGATAAGATGAGTGAGTCAACAAATGTTTGATTGCTCACAAAATAGGTTATTGAAATTTGTTGATTGTTAAAAATTACGTAATCATTGCTGAAGTTTACTTGGTTTCCACTCACTGTCCACGTATCAGAACCTGGAGCGACTTGTACGCCACCGACTTGAACAATAACGTTAAAGCTTATATTGGCATAGTTTGGAATAAGAAAGTTTTGTGACAAAGAGTGATCACTCGACCTTGGAGGGGTAGAGCTTTGTCCTTGTTTGTAATACTTCGTACATCTAGCTAGGCTAGTTCCAAGTTGTTCACATGTTCCATCGATTCTATATCTAATTTTCAAAGTATCATTTACTGGGTTCGTAGGTGGAGACATTTTAAATAGTACAGACTGTCCAGACCCGCTAAGAGAGTCGTTAGTACTGCCAAGTACACCATTTGCTGGATCTAATGCTAAAGGAGTGTCAGTTTCAAGAACTTTTTCTTTGTAGATCTCAATACCGGCATAGCTTAGTCCCGTTATATTATTATAATTTAGGGCCCCATTTAAACTTTGGAATGTTAAGTCATCAGGGCGTGCATAGAAGTTAAACTGACCAGTAGGAGAAACTTTCTCCGATACGTTGTATTCATTTTTAGTACAAATTGAAAATTCATCGATAACGGGATTTAGACAATTATAATATTCTTGTAATTCTATAAAGAGATCATTAGCTTGTTGAATAGGATCATCGTTTGGGTCCACTGGATTATTATCAGGATTTGTCGGAACTAGGTTCGGACAAATATAAAAATACTCTTGAAAGTTTACGATCAATTCTGGACGCGCCAAAATTTGTTGAAGGGCACTTTGATATTCTTGAGTTGATTGATTAACCCCTTCTTTAGCTTCTCCATGATTTATACATTGTCCTGAGAGGCAACAATTAAATCCAATGGCAGTACATCCACTATCATTAGTACAAAGTTGAGAATCCCCACTTCCACTGCTTCCAAGCGCCGGAATTACTCCAAGCTTTAAGTGAGAAAGAGTAATGGCAGAAATGTCTGAGCCATTTGAGTCGAAAAGTTTTAATCCCTCGCTTGCCGTATTGGATAAACAGTTGGGACAAAGTGACTCTACTGAGTATGCAATTGAGTTCGTAGCATAATTTGTAAAAAGTTGATTTTGAAGATTAACAGTTAAACAATCTGAAACGTTGGCGCTTTGGTTAGCGACTTCTACTTGAAGGAAGTATTCTCTGGCTTGAATTTCAGTATTGTAAAAGTTTCTAACCCTTGCGGCCATAACTAGAATTTCATTAGAATTCGTTGTCGCATTAGCTGGATACTTTCCGACTAAACAATACTTCTTAGCTGGAGATCCAACAAGACTCGAGAGATGAAAGTTAATTTCATTTCCTCTTATTATAAAGCTGTCTATGTAATCTGCAAAAATATTGAGTTGATTCAGTTCTTTAGAATTTCCAAGTTGCAAGAAGTTTTTTGCTTCAGGTAGACTATTTGTTGGCACTTCATTATCAGTGGTATCACCAGAATTGGTAGCGTTACTATCAGCTCTTTGAACAGGTGCCGTTGTACCAGGTATACAGCTGGTAAAAAGGAGACTCATGAATAGAATAGTAACAATAAACTTCATTAACACCTTATCGATATAAAAAGCTTTATTCTTGATATTATTATCTCATAGGGGGAGTGCTACACTCGGATAATGCACATAAGGTACTGATTTCTTTGAAGATACATGTGAAAGGGTTGGAATTTATTGCCTCAGTTCTAGGTCACAGGCGTGTTTCAAGTTAAAATAGGGTTATGAAAATACTAATCTTAATCTCATTATTCTCAGTCTCCCTCTTTGCCCAAACCAAAGCAGATCTTAATAGAATGCTTGGGCAGTTAAAAGCACAAGGAGTCTTTACTGAAGAGCAAATTGAAGCTGCAAGAGCTCAACTGCAAAGTATGGATCAAAAAGATATGGATAAGCTTATTCAAGCTGGTAAAGCTCAAATGAATAATCCTGAAATTCAAAAGAAGTTAAAAGAAATTCAGAAGTAATTAATCTATAAATCTTATACTGATTTTATCATTTGGAACATCTAGGTTCCAAGCCTGTGAACTAGAAAAATATCCAGTATTCATCTCTTGAACATCAAAGTATTGCTTCACTTTTGTGGTCCCTGTGAAATTAATATCTGAGAATTGATTCAAACTTGGATGAAGAATCGCAATTTTTTCATATGAATCAGGAGCTCCAGAAATAATCGGACCAAAAGAGATTATAGGAGTAAAGGTTATTGTTGGAATAATATAGCGGTTGGTAACAGATGAAAAAAAGTCTGTTTGATCAACATCTCTTACATCTGCAACGAATCCATTAATGGTTAAGTTTATACTTCCAGTACCAGGAAAAGAACCTATAAGAGAGAAGAGCTTATCATTTGTAATATTAAAGTCTGATGGGGCATCGATAGAAACTTTGAAAAGAGTATCTTTTACTGTTAAAGCTGTACCAGCTTCTAGTCTCCCAATAATACCACCGAAGGCTTGTTGATAATCAGTTGATTCATTGAGTTTTAATATCTTTACAGAAACACGCTCAAGGGTTGGCCCTTGTACTGCTGTGTTTCCTATTTTTCCAATTAGACCTCCGGCCATAACTGCATCGCTATTTCCTAAATTCTTAAGGAGAAGATTACCTTCAAAAGAAGAATTCGTGATGAAGACTTCATCATCAACTTGACCAAAGAGGCCTCCAATTGCAAGCGGTGTATTGGTTGCATCTGTAATAGCAGTCGTATCAATAGTTGCTTTAGAGTGTACATTTTTTAAAGTTAAACCTTCAGTTGCTGTACTTAGGTTTGTTACTTGCCCGATGAGTCCGCCAACTTTGAATGCTTCTGTTGGAGCAAGACTTATATCTTTATAGATAGTAGAGTTGTTTTTTATGAGGATATTTTCAAAATTCATTTCCGCTGAACCGGTAGAGCTCACTTCTTTTGCAAGAACACCGTAAGCTGAGGCGTCGAATATTTTTATCTGAGCATTATCAATAATTATGTCTGAAATCTCTACCGGATTAGTTGTATCAGTTGCACTAATTTTTTGAAAAAGAGGGACCGTTATTCCACTGATGATATGTCCGTCACCTCGAAAGCTTCCTTTGAAATCTGGAATTGTTATCGTATCTACCGCCATGCTATCTAAGTCATTTCCTAAAAAATACTTTGCATCACTTTCTACTGGGGAATCTATAAGTATTAGTTGATATCGGTTACAGATAAGATATTTACTATCTTTATTTGCGGTTCCATATTGATGTTGTGTTAATGAAAAATTTAAAGTCGTATCGGGGTCTGCAGCAGCATTTAAGCATCCTGGTTCGTGAAGAAATATTTCTAATTGAAGGTCGTCGACTGCTATTTCTAGGTCATTGTGAACTAATGCATTTTGAGCAAGGTCTCTTTGGTAAAATCCATTTATAAAAGTATATGCAGAGCTCGATTGACCTGAACATGTAGAATCAGTATGAAAAGATTCTATTTGATAAGAGATGGGAAGTGCTCCCGAACTCATTGGTAATCTCACCTCAGAACTTGCTGTTTTTAAACTTTGCTTTGCAAGACAGCCAGAAGAAATTGGTAGCGTAAAACCTCCGTCAGGATTTTTACCGAACATCGATATTTTAAAATATTGATGAGTTCCATCTAAATATCTTTCTGAACCATCTTCTGGTAGGGGACTGACTGGGTCTCCGGTCATTCCACAACCTTTGTTTTGTGGAGAATCACCATTGGCATAGAATGTCGAAAAAGATCTTTTTATATCAATGCATGAATTTATGATTAATTGTTTGAAACCATTATCTGTATCTGCTGCATTTGCTCCGCCAAATAAATTGAGTGAACATTTAGCAGTTGTGGCTGTGAAAGATAAGTCTAGAATTCCACCTGATAGGTTTATATTGGGTTTTACATCACAAAAAGATTTTCCAGTAAAATTCCCACCATTTGTTCCACCCTCCCAGCCCATTGCTGCAAAAGTCCAGTTTCCATTTTTCAATTCAACAGAGATACCATTAGCTCCAACTTCTCTGAAAAACGTTTCGTTTGTTTGAGTGTGTTTCCCCATAAGAATAAGAGAACCAGCAAATTCACTTGTCAGTGAAGATGATAATCTCACAGAAACATTGGCGTTAGTCTTTTGTTCTTGAGCACAAGAAATAAAAAAGAGTAATAGAAATGGTAAAAGTATAAATTTCATCAATATCCTTATTATCCATTCTTCTATCGGTGTAACTTAGTTCCGACATTAGATATTATAAAGGATTGTAAGCCTTGTTCCTTATAAGTTATTGGAATGATATAATTGACGGTAGTGTAATGGTGGAATCTTTGCTTTTATGCCACATTTTATTCTCATTAGTTGCAAATTAAATTCTCAAGTTATTGAATTCCTATAACGATAGAGTTTCTATGAGTAATAAAAATAAATGGGCCCTTTCACTTTGCAGTGTTGATGATAGTCAAGCAATTGCGTCTAAAGCTCTAGAGGAAGCCGGGTTTAGAGTTATAAAATCTTCAAATTTAGACGATGGACTGCTTAAACTATCCAATCAAGATTTTGATTTTATTCTTATTGATATGGACTCTGTTGGGCTTGGTGGGCGAGAGTTCACGGCTTCAGTTCGAAAAAAAGAAGCTAAGCAAAATATAAAAGAGAGAACACCTATTTTAATCTGTGGATCTGTAGCAAGTGTATTTAACAGATACTTTACTCATTTTGATAATGTGAAATTTCTTGAACTTCCGCTTAAAGAAGTTGAACTCAAAGAAAAGATAGCAAGTTTTTTTTCTAAGGCTGACAAGATTCCAGAGAAGACTGTAAAAGTTAAAGCCGGTGAAGTTTTGATTAATGAAGACGGAGATGGGCATGAAATGTTCTGGATACTTCAAGGTTCATTTGAAATCTTTAAAAAAAATAGTGAGGGAGTTGAAGTTCTATTAGGAGAGGCTAAAAGCGGAGAACTAGTAGGAGAGATGAGCTTTCTTGATAACTTACCTCGTAGTGCAACTATTAGAGCAAAAACTGATTGTGAGATAATGGTTATTCCTCAAACTAAGTTCGCTTCTGTTTTAGATGGACAACCGAGATGGTTTAGATCTTTAATGAAAACTCTTTCGCAAAGACTTCGTGAATCAAATGATAAACTTTCAAATTCTTAATAAGCTCTTATAAGATCGAGAAGTTTGAAAAGTGCTGCTTGAGAAAATCTAAATTTTAAATCCTCTCTATTTCCATTGAAATTAAATATCTTTGATCCGGTTTCTTCTTTTGAAGTAAAACCAATTGCCACAGTTCCAACTGGTTTATCTGTGCTTCCGCCTCCTGGTCCTGCAATTCCCGTTGTGCTTACAATAACATCACAGTTCATAGAAGCTTTTGCTCCGATGGCCATCTCTTTTGCAGTTTCTAAACTAACGGCTCCATGCTCTTTGAGTGTATGAGCATTTACATCGATTATTCTTTCTTTAACTTCATTTGCGTAACTGACAACAGAGCCCCAAAATACTTCAGAACACCCAGAAATATCTGTTATTCGACTTGCACATAGCCCTCCTGTACAAGACTCGGCAAAACCAAAAGTTACCTTTTTACCTTTTGCCTCTTTAACAACGAGCTCTTCTAAGGACTCAGATCCAACGTGCCAAATATTTTCTTTGATGCTTGATTCACAGATGATGTCAGTTACAATCTTTCTGTTTGTTGAATCATTTAGTATCACTCCAATATCAACTCCAAGTGGGTTCGGAAGGGAGCTTACTTGGCCATATTTTTCTAATTTCTCCCAAAGCCCTGGGCATAGATCGTTAAAAATTTTTGCTTCAGGAATGAATCGAGTCTTTACAATAACCTGATTGTTTTTCGAGTTTAAAACTGGAAGTTTTGCCTTCAGTGAAATATTAATTATTGATTTAAACTCACTGGGGACTCCAGGTGTTGCGAGAATTAATTTGTTTTTATCAAATGAATAAAAGAGAGCTGGAGCATATCCGGTTGGATTTAAGAGAGCTTCAAAGTCTGTTGGAATATTTTGGTAATCACTTGTCTCTTTATCAAAAATTCTATCTTTCGAAGAGTACTGAAGATCTACAATTTTTAGCGCTTCATTTGAAAATTGAATTTTTTTGTTAAAAAAACTAGCGAGCATCTTTTTAGTTAGATCATCCTTGGTTGGGCCAAGCCCTCCACTTGTTACAATGATGTCACTTCTCTTAATGGCCTGTGACATGATACTATTAAAGCTTTCTTCATTATCTTGAATTATTGTTACTCGCTGAAGATCGATACCCTGATCGCGACAAAAAGTGGCAAACTCTTTGGTGTTTTTATCACTTATTTTGCCATTGAGGAGTTCATTTCCAATGATTATCAGTTCTGCGTTCATTTATTGCCTTTGTAATCTTTTCAATCGTTTGAGGAGGATTGACTAAATCCACCTCAATTATTATAACTCAAAGTTATGGCACTGAAAATTCAATTTAAGCTAGATTTTGACCAAAATGTTGAAGCCTACCTTAATAAAAAATATCCAAAAATGACCGATTTTAGAATTCTTTCTCAAAGTCTAGATGCTCGTGGTGCTCCTAGAGGAAAAAAACCTGTATACCAATACAATATTGAATGGATTAAAGAAGGTGAGACTTTTACTAACTTTGATGAAAAGTTCGATAAAAGAAAACCTTTTGATAAAATGCCTATCTTTGTGGGAGCCGGTCCGGCTTCACTTTTTGCAGCTGTAAGACTAGCTGAGTATGGCATACCATCAATTGTTATTGAAAGAGGTGAGCAAGCTCAAAAGAGAATGCTGCATATTTCAAAGTACTGGCGATACGGTGAACTCGATACTGAGAGTAACGTCTGCTACGGAGAAGGTGGAGCTGGTCTATATTCGGATGGTAAACTTATCACGCGAGTAAAATCTCCATTTGTTAAATACGTTATGAAGAAATTTGTTCAATTTGGTGCACCTCCAGAGACTGAGTACATGTCTAATCCACATCTAGGTTCAAACAAAATTAGAAATATCATTACGAAACTGTCAGATCACCTTCGCGAGCAAGGTTGTAAAATTCTTTATAATACAAGAGTTGATGAACTCGTTTTTGAAGGGGATAAAGTCACGGGTGTTAAACTCTCTAACGGAGAAACTCTTTATAGCGACCATATTATTTTAGCGACTGGTCACTCTTCTAAAGAGCTGTATCACCACCTGGATGATAATAAAGTGGCCATGAGTCAAAAAGACTTCGCTGTAGGTGTGCGTATTGAGCATCCAAGAGCGGTTATCGATCAACTTCAGCACGGAAAGTATTCAGAACTTCTCGGCTCTGCCAGATATAAGTTATCCTACTATAATGAAGATACGACTAAAGGTACTTATAGCTTTTGTATGTGTCCTGGAGGATATGTTCTATCTTCCGGTACTGAAAAAGATGGAATTGTTGTTAATGGAATGAGTAATTCAGCTCAAAACTCTCGTTGGTCTAATTCAGCTCTTGTTGTGACAGTTCACGCTGATCGAGACTATAAAGGTGATAAATTAGCTGGGCTTGATTTTCAGCATAAGATTGAAAAAAAGGCATATGAGCTTTCAATTGAAAAAGCTTCTGGTCGAGAACTTCCAGCAATGACAGTGGGAGAATTTCTAAATGGAAAGCTTGATGATAAGCCACTTCCAAAAACCTCAAGTCCCTCAAAGCTATTTAAAACAGATATCCGTGAGATATTTCCAGACTTTATCAATGAACATATTCTAGAGGGGCTCAAGGACTTTGATTCCAATATGAAAGGATACACGTTTCACGATGCTCTTCTAATAGCTCCAGAAACCAGAACTAGTGCTCCTGTAACTATTTTAAGAGACAAATTAAGCTTAGAATCAATATCTCACAAGGGTCTATATCCATGCGGGGAAGGTGCTGGATACGCAGGTGGGATAACTTCTGCTGCAGTTGATGGGATTAAAATTGTGGAATCTATTTTAAACACTCATGACGCTTAGCAGATAAATCTTACAAAAATGCTGTCACTCTCTATAATATATAGCTAATTCACATTTATTCTGTAATACTGGCCGCACAATAATCAATAAATTTTAGAATTTAGATGGAGTTCAAATGAAACTAAAGAATGTTGCTATCGTCGCTCACGTTGACCATGGTAAAACGACACTTGTAGACGAGTTATTAAAGCAATCAGGACTATTTGAAGCACATGAACAAGTTGCTGATAGAGTCATGGACTCAGGTGATATTGAAAAAGAGCGTGGAATTACAATTACCGCCAAAAACTGTGCCTTTAAGTGGAAAGACTATAAAGTAAATCTTCTAGATACTCCAGGCCATGCTGACTTTGGTGGAGAAGTTGAAAGATCTTTAATGATGGTTGATGGTGTACTTCTTTTAGTTGATGCAGCTGAAGGTCCATTACCTCAAACAAGATTTGTTCTTCAAAAAGCTATTGAGCGTGGAATTAAAATCGGAGTTATGATCAATAAAATTGATCGTCACGATGAAAGACATGAAGAAGTTCAAACAGAAATTGAAGATTTAGTTTTAGAATTAGTAGATTTAATTGGTGTTGAAGACTTTGATTTAGATATTCCATTCTTCTTTGGTTCGGGACGTGATGGTTATGCATCTAAAGATCCTGCAGCTAGAGAAGGAAACCTTACGGGTCTTCTAGACTTTTTCATTGGTGATTTTTATCCTCAAGCACAACTTGATAAAGACAAACCAATGCAGTTACTAGTAACAAACCTTTCTTACTCAAAATACCTTGGAACTCTGATGATCGGAAGAATCAACAGAGGGTTCATGGAAGAGAACAAGCCGTACATGTGGTACGGACTTGACATGGATAAACCAAAACAAATTAAAGTTGGAAAGATCCAAATCTTTGACGGTCTTGGATTTAAAGAAGTTCAAAGAGCAGATGCTGGAGAGATCGTTATTCTTTCAGGTGTTGATGGTGCATTTATCGGCGATACAATTGCAGACTATTCTAAGCCAGAGCCACTAGAGAGAATTACAATTGATCCTCCAACAGTTTCTGTTCAAGTTTCAGTTTCAACAAGTCCTTTATCTGGTCAGGAAGGTGAATATTTAACTTCAAGAAAACTAGAAGAGTTTCTTCAAGATGCTTGTCGTAAAAACGTTTCTCTTAAATATGCACCAACTGATGACCCTAAAGTTTACGTTCTTAAAGCAAGAGGTGAACTTCAAGTAGCAATCGTTTTTGAAGAAATCAGAAGAGCTGGCTTTGAATTAATGATTTCACGTCCACAAGTTCTTATGCAAGAAGGCGAAAACGGTGAAAAACTTGAGCCATTCGAAAATGTTGTATTTGATGTACCAACAGAGTCTACCGGAGCTGTAACTGAAGCGATGGGAACTAGAAAAGGTATGATGACAGGAATGTCACCAATTGGTGAAACGAGAACAAGAATTGAGTTTACAGTTCCTGCTCGTGGATTAATTGGATATAGATCAAAATTTTTAACAGATACACGTGGAGAAGGGCTTATGAGTTCTTACTTCCATGGTTACCTACCATATGTTGGAAAAATGTTATCACGTCAAAATGGTGCATTAGTGGCTGATAAAGCTGGTGTAACAAGCGCATACGGATTATTCAAAGTTTTACCTACAGGAGCTCAATTTGTTACTCCTCAGGAAAAAGTATATGAGGGAATGGTTGTTGGTGAAGCAACTAGACCAAATGATATGAACATCAATGTTTGTAGAACTAAGCAGTTAACTGCTGTACGTACTGCTGGTAAAGATGAAAATATTATTCTTCCTCCAGTTCCTAATAGAACGTTAGAGTGGGCACTAGATTGGATTGATGATTCTGAGTGGGTTGAGGTAACACCTGAAAACATTAGAATTAGAAAGAAGATTCTTGAGTCAGCTAAGCGTTCGGTTAAGAGATAATAAGTTCAAAATTATTACATAAATTAGCCCTCGAAAGAGGGCTTTTTTTATCAACATGCTCCAGAATACTGAACTAAGTGTTAGTAATTCCTCGAAAAATCCTATTTTAGTTTTTGTTTATTTTATCCGATAAGAAAGTATCGGAGGAAGTAATGAAAATTATTTTGTGCTTATCACTTTTATCAACAGTAGCTTTAGCAAAGAACGCTTCTTTTTCAGGTTTTAGCGAAGCTTTAAATCAAAATATTGATAAGGTTATAGAGAATAACCCTCAGGCCTATGAGACAAAAGAAATTAAGAAAGAAATAAAACAAATAAAAAGGGGACCTGCCTCAGTGAGTACAGATCCCGTAGATAAAACTGAATCAATTAATGGTTTCGATAAATTAGAAGTAGGTTCTTCACACTAGTAACTGTAAAGACTTACTTCATTAGTTTATCAAATATTCCTATTGGTAGTGGAAAGAAAGTTGCTGACTTTCCAGCTCCAGTAGAGATATCTCTCATTGTATCTAAATACCTAAGAGTAATAGCTTCTTTTTGTGTTCCAAGTACCGCTGCAGCTTCTGCAAGTTTTTGTGCTGCTTGAAATTCACCATCGGCAGAAATAATTTTTGCTCTTTTTTCTCTTTCTGCTTCGGCTTGTTTGGCCATAGCTCTTTGCATACTCTCTGGCAGGTCAATTGCCTTTAACTCAACGTTAGTTACTTTAATTCCCCACGGCTCAGTCAGTTCATCAAGGATAACTTGAAGCTTGTTGTTAATGTCTTCTCTTTGAGAAAGGATTTCATCAAGCTCGTATTGACCAATTACCGATCTTAGAGTTGTCTGAGATATTTGAGCAGTTGCATTGTAATAATTCTCAACATGAATGATTGATTTTTCTGGGTTTTTAACACTAAAGTAGACAACACCATTTACTTTTAAAGTAACGTTGTCTTTTGTAATAATGTCTTGGCTTGGCACATCCATCGTCACTACACGAAGATCAACTTTTACCATCTTCTCAATTCCTGGAATTAAAAGAATAAGTCCTGGTCCACGCACTCCACCGAATGAACCTAGTCTAAAGACCACGCCTCTTTCGTATTCATTTAAAATTTTGACCGAGCTCATCAGTAGTATGATAGCTACGACGATAAATGGGATGTAAGTCATCATAAAATCTCCTTAAAGTTTCTTGATTGTTATTTTCATTTCGTTATTATTTTGTTCAATTACTGCTACTTTTTCACCGACGATGTATTGATCTGCGCTGAATGAATTCCAAATCTCTCCAGCGACTTTTACTTGGTATTTATGAACTCCATCGGCTGATTCAATTATGTTTGAAATTACTCCAACCTCATTTGTTACTTCAAAAAATGGTTTCGTTTTCTTACGACCCTTATAGATAACAAGGCCCACAACAATAAGATAAATAATAATTGCGGCAACGGATGAGATGACTACTGATAATTGAAGCTCAAGGTAAGAGTCTTGAGTTCTAAACAGAAAGAGTGATCCAAATACTAGAGATGCAACACCTGCTATTGAAAGTATTCCATAACTTGTAATGTAGGCTTCTAAAATAAAAAGAATAAAGGATAGAACAATTAATCCTAGTGCTCCAAAGTTGAGGGGGAGGATCTGAAAACCGATAGCCGCTAGTATAAGACATACGGCACCAACTGAGCCAGCAATTAATCCTCCAGGGGCCTGAAATTCAAAATATAATAAAGCGGCACCTACAATAAAAAGTATATAAGCTGTCATAGGATTGGCAAAAATGTTTAAAATACTTTGACCTAGATCCATTGAGATGTCATTGACCTGCATTAGATTCGTAGTCTTAAGAGTAATAGCTTCACCCTTTAATCGAATCGTCTTTCCATCGATTCCGTCATTGATATCATCCATATTATTAGCGATGGCATCAATGATGTTCTCTTTCATTGCTATTTGGGCATCGAAGCTTTTAGCTTCTGAGATCATCTTCTCAAAAAGTTTTGCATTTCGTCCTCTTGCTTTAGCAAGAGAGGTGACAAGTGCAACCAGATCGTTGATGGCCTTACTTCTGCCATCACTCTCTTTTATATCATCTCCCAGACCAACTGGGGTTGCTGCTCCAATGTTGGTACCTTCACTCATAAATAAAAGGTGAGCGGCACTTGCTATGATTGCACCTGCACTTGTGGCACTTGCACCTTCGGGAGTGATCCAGATGAAGACTGGAACTTCTAGGCTTCCAATTAAAGTGATGATTGATTTAGTTGTGGTTACAAGCCCGCCAGGCGTATCGAGTTTTATAAGAGCCGCTTGATTTCGTGAGGCTTTTAAACTTTTTAACGAACTATCTAAATAATTTAAGGTCGCTGGGTTGATACTTGAGTTAACTTCAAGTACTTTGAGATCCTTAATTTCATAGATCCTTTCAGCAGAAGCTGAGAAGCTAAACAGGGCCATTAAGAATAGGGAAATTTTTATAACTATTTTCATGCCCAGAACCTACCAAAAAAAAGAGCGTATTGTGAGAAAATTAATTTTAGGAACTTTTCTAAACCCCTTAAATGACAAGAAATGTGAATTATACAAAGACGGGGCAATGGTTATTAAAGCAAAAAAGGTCAAAGGTCTTGATACATTTGTCATTGATGCGCTGGGTCCTATCAAAAAAGTTTCTGCAAAATATAAAGATTATGATGAAGTAATAGATCTCAGAGGAAAAGTCATTATGCCTGGCTTTTTTGATATGCACTTTCACTGGGTTCAAGATGACGTGCGTGAGATGCCAAAAGATAATCTTTTAACTTGGTTAGATAAATATACATTCCCAGCTGAGCGAAAATTTGAAAATAAAGAATACGCTCAAAAGAAAGCAGAGTTCTTCTTCGATAGATTACTTAAAACAGGTACTGTCGGTGGGGCATGTTATTCATCTATTCATGAGCACGCAGTTAATTATGCGTTTAAATATGCTAAGGGAGACTTCGTTATAGGAAATGTTCTCATGACGATTAATTCTCCAGACTTTCTTACGCAAACAAAATCAAAAGCTATTAAACTTGCAACCAAGCTTTCAGAAAAATATAAAGAAAAATATGCACTGACTCCACGCTTTGCCATTGCTACAGATCCAGAAACGATGAAAGAGACAGCTAAGGCCGCGAAGAAAAATAAGTCATTCTTGCAGACTCATTTGTCTGAGACTCCCAATGAAATAGAGTTTGTTAAAAGTATTTATAAAGACATTAAAGGCTTTGAACAAGTTAAGTCTTATACTGAGATTTATAAAAAAGTTGGAATGCTTAGTTCAAAAACAATTATGGGGCACGGAATTCATCTTGATCCAGAGGAACTAGAGATGCTTGCTAAGTCAAAGACATCTGTCGCTCATTGCCCAACTTCTAATGCTCAGATTAAAGAGCTTGGTCTTGGTTCAGGTTTGTTTGATTTTAAAAGAATTGAAAAAGCTAAAATTAGATGGGCACTAGCTTCTGATATTGGCGGTGGTCCATATGTTTCTATGTTTGATGTCATGAGATCTTTTGTAGATCAAAATCAAAGAAAAAAAATAAAAGGAGCGACTCATATAAAAGCTCTCTATCGCTCTACACTTGCAGGGGCAGAAATCCTTAGGCTTAGTAAAACTCGCGGTAACCTCGATAAAGGAAAAATCGCAAACTTTATAGCTGTCGATATGCCAAAAAGCTTTAACTCTAAAGACAAAGCCGAAGATATCTTGAAAAAGGTTATTGCAACTCATAAGAATGAGAGAAATCTTTATGACGATATGGTGAGTGAAGTCTTTTTCCATGGGGAAAGAGTAGACTAAGTGAAAATCCATTTATAACATCAAGTCTGGAGAGTGGATGAAAAAAATTTTATTTTTGGCGTTAATTATAAGTGTTGGTTTTAACTTCTACCTTGTGAGTTCTAAAGTTGAAGTTGCTAGTATCTTCAAAGAAGAAGCTATTTTAAACAAACAGCAAAACAAATTGCTTCAAGATAAAGTTGTAGTTGCTCAGTCTTCAGTTGCAAAATCATTACCAGTTAAAGTAAATAAGTGCGAGTGTTCAAAATTAAAAACTTCTGACTCCGTTAATTTAGTGCCAGAAGTACCTCAAAAAGCTTACGATGAAAAAGCGATTGCAAAGAAACTAAAGGATCTTAAATTAAAATGGGAGAAAGACTCTCGAAATTTCTTTTATAATGATCTTCTCTTGAGAGATGATCAAATTGAAAGATATAACGAATTAGTAAAAATGAGAAAACTTGAAGCTGACGATTACTTTGAACCAAAAATAAAAAATGCTCAAGTTGCGGATCAAGAGAATGGCGGTCTCCCATATTATATTCATACAACTGAAGACACAGTATTTATGGGGAAATTGGCCGAGCGGTATGATTCACTATTGCATGAAAGTTTTGGTGATCAAGCTTTTTCTGACTATAAAAAATTTATTAATAAACATAACAAAGAAACGATTAAGGAAGATGTATTTTTTCCCATAGAATTCTAGTTAATAATAAAAAAACTTTCCTCTTGATTATTTATATTCTTCTCTAACTGGTTGATTTGATTCCTACTTGTAAATTGACAGTGCGCTAATGCACCTTGATAAAAGGCGGCACAAGCATTTTCTTTTTTTACCCATCACTTTTTTTTTCTTTTTTTGTGGCAATATTATAAAACAAAAACAGGGATTGTTTTTTAAAAACATGCAGACAATTCATAAAAACTGTTTATTATAGAGACCACAATTTAATATTTTAGGAGACTAAATGCGTTGCTTTAAAAACATTGCCGAACTAATAAAAAGTAGAAGACTTCAACACCCTAAAGCTTACTCTCAATCAGAGCTATCTCATTTATTAGGCTACAAGAATGGTCAGTTTATTTCTAATGTGGAAAGAGCACTATGTAATATCCCGCTTAAGATGTTGGGAAAAGTTTCAGAAGTTTTAGATATAACTCCTGAGCTGCTTAAAGAGGCTATTCTAAAAGATCATGAAGCTACACTTGATAACTATCTTGAAACTTCAATGGCGGCCAACGTATCGACTCTTAGAACTGAAACAAAAGACCACAACACAGCTTCTGCATCTTTTACAGATAGCACTTTTAAAATGTCATCTAATTCATAGAAATTTAATTTAGAAAATATATAGGCTATGAAAAATTAAACGCTTTGTTTATATTTTTCGTAGTCTTCAATTGTGCCACTAGACTCTTCAGTATCATCGGCCCATGATGTTTCTTTCTGAACTGGAAGAAGATGTGGATCTTCAAAATCACCCTCAAAATTAACTTCATCTCCAACAGGTTCAAGTTCATGAGTTGAAGAGAACTGTCTGTCTTCAGGATATAAATTCAATCTCTTAGCAATAACTTCTTTTTGCCAGTCTAGCTGAAGCGTTGATTCGTAGTTATGAAGGTTGCGACGACTCTTCTCAAGATTTGAGACGACTTTTTCTAGTTGTCTGCCAGTGAGTCTTCCGTGAACTTCAGAATACTTCTTTCTTGCTATCAGATGTTGTTCAAGCAGGTTGTCATACTTCTGAAGTACTCTTGCAGGTGTGAGGGTTTTAGGTCTTCTATTTTTATTACTAGGTCTCTTGTTGGCAGAATTTGTTTTAGCACCTTCCGCACTTTGGGGACTTTTGTCCGAAGAGTTAGACTTATTAGGACTTCTTTTCTTATTTTTATTATATCGTTTTTTAGGTCGATTATTAGGCTTTGTATTATTAGATTTTTCTTCAGTCATGACAATGTGCTCCTAGAAGCATTTAAATTAATTACAAGTGGAATAGTAACCTTTTAGGGCCATATTTGTCTAATTTATTCCATCTTGTTCATTTACTAGGTGAGCTCTATTCGTTATAATTGGGGCGTTTAAGTCTATAAAAGTTTAATAAATAATTAAAATCACCTTGGAGGGTACAAAATGACAAAAAGAGTCAGAGTTGCTGTAACGGGTCCAGCAGGACAAATTGGATACGCTATTTTATTTAGAATCGCATCTGGTCAAATGTTTGGAACCGATGTTCAGGTTGATTTAAATTTATTAGAATTACCACAGGCCCTTGGAGCACTTGAAGGTGTGAAGATGGAGCTCGATGATTGTGCATTTCCACTTTTGAAAAGTATTACTTGTACAGATCAAATGGATGTTGCATTTAAAGATGCTAACTGGATCGTTGCAATTGGTGCTGTTCCTAGAAAAGATGGAATGGAACGTGCTGATCTATTAAAAGTTAACGGTGGAATTTTTGGACCACTTGGAAAGTCGATGGCAAAAGTTTCAGCTGCTGATTCTAAGTTATTTGTTGTTGGTAATCCATGTAATACAAACTGTTATATAGCAATGAAAGCATCTGGATTAGCTCCTGATAGATTTTATGCAATGACAACTCTTGATGAGAATAGAGCAAAGTCTCAACTGGCTCAGAAAGCTGGAGTAGATGTAACTGAAGTAACTAATATGACAATTTGGGGTAATCACTCTGCAACTCAATATCCAGATTTTTATAATGCAAAAATTAAAGGAACAAGTGCTGCAGAAGTTATCAATGACCAAAAATGGTTTGAAGATAACTTTATTCCTACAGTTCAAAAACGTGGAGCTGCAATTATTAAAGCTCGTGGCGCTTCAAGTGCTGCCAGTGCTGCAAACGCTGCTGTTCAGGGAATCTATAACTTAACTCACGATACACCTAAAGGTGAAACATTCTCTATGTGTTTAGCTTCAAATGGTCAGTACGGTGTAGATGAAGAGTTAATCTTCTCTTACCCATGTCGTGTTGAAAATGGAAAACTTATTGTAGTTGAAGATGTTAAGCATAATGAATTTGGAACTGAAAAATTTAATGCAACATTAGCTGAACTTAAGAATGAAAGAGATACAGTAAAAGAATTAGGTCTATTCTAATTTAAACATAATAAGGGAGTCCTTGATGGGACTCCTTTTTTTTCGCTAAATACGTCTGAGAGGAAACTGCAGTGGTCGATTACACAACAGAAGAGAAAATTAAATTATCCGGTTTTAACAACTTAACAAAAATCCTTAGTTTCAACCTTTATGATTTTTGCATCACTTTTGATGATAAAGAAAAAGAGCGTTATATAAATTGGATTAATGAGAAGTATTCATCTTCAAAAATCTTAGAGATTTCTAGAAAAATTTGTAAGATCATCGACTCAGACATAATTTCTGAATCAAAGATGGACTACGATCCAGTTGGGGCAAGTACCATGACATTGATGAGTGATGTTCAAGGCGGAAAATGGGAACCAGTTTCTAATGACGGTAATGGCTATTCAGCGCATTTAACAAAATCACACCTCACAAGTCACACATACCCAGATGCTTCAGATCCAAAAGGGATTTGTACTTATAGAGTAGACTTTGATATTGCAACTTGTGGAGATATCATTCCGCTCAGAGCTATCAACTATCTTTTTGAAGCTTTTGAATGTGATGTTGTGTACATAGACTATGTTGTTAGAGGCTACACTCGAACTGATAGTGGTAAGAAAATTTATAACGATCAGTACTTTAATTCTATTCAAGACTTTATCGATCCTAAAGTACTAGAAGATTATAAATTTAAGTCCGACTTAAATATTCCAAGAGATAATATCTGGCAAACAAAACTTATGGCCAAGCAATTCGGTCCTGAGAGATTTGTTTTTGATCAAAAAGATGTAAATCATCCAGAAATAGACAAAAAAATGAGCAATCTCTACAAAGAAATGGAAGAGGTTTATCACCAATCCTAATTAAGTAAATACAGCGACTTAGAAAAACATTATTATCTTAAGTATCTCAACAAATTAACCGATCAGTTTGTTGAGGTATATATGAAAAAGATTGTTCTTATTTCACTTCTAGTTTTTAGTTTGCTTTCGCAAGCTAATGACGTGTGTGAGATGATCTTTAAAGTTCGTTACCCTGGAAAGCTCACTCGCGTTGCTACTAAAACGGCAACTGCCAATTATACAAAACTGACGAAAAGCTTAAAAAGTCTAGAAACAAAAAAAGTAAACATTCAACTCGGTTCTAAAAAAATCACACCCACAAAATATCTTCAAGAAATCAGAAAACACTATACTGGAAAGAGTGTCGCTGTAGGATATAAACCTAATAATCACTTTGACGAAATTGATGATGTCTTTGAATCAATCAAAGTGATGCCCGAAGAAGTCGTAGTCGAGAAACTTAAGCAATCGATGCAAAGATATGCCAAAGGGTATAAAGCTACTGTTGGTGCTGAGCTAAAAATTCCTGGAGTGGATGCTCAATATGATGGATCTACTTTAGATGCACTTTTTACTAAGGCCATCAAAGGTGACGCATCTGATTTTAATAAATATATTGATAATTTCCTCGTAACAGATCCTGACACTAATAAACTAGACCTTTTGAGAGCCGAACTCATGTCTTGGTATGGTCAAGAGATGGATTTATTTTATGAACCACTTATTAACCAAGTTAAAAGAAACGCCTCTTCTGTTGGAGATAACGGCGTTACAATAACAAAAAAACAAATTAAAGCATGGGAAAAAAGAGCAGAATATATTGAAGAGGTAAAAGAGGCAAAATTTAAAATTTCTCGTGCCATCAATAGACTCGAATCATTTCAAGTTGATCAAGTTAAGCGAGTTGGTGTTGAAGACTTTGTAATGACTCGAAATAATAACTTGGAGAATCTTACTTATTTAGAACTTTCAGACTATGAAACTTATACCAGATCGTTAGTATACGATTTAACAGAAGCTAGACCAGCAATGGGATTCAATCCACCTCAAAATGCACTTAAAAGAATCAACGGTAAAGACTTTAAGCTACCTACATTAAATAAAGATCATAAAAATATTAAAAAAATGTTTAATGACCTTGATGAGGGAAGCTTGGGGATTTTAAGTGTAAGTGAGTACAGAGATATTGTTTCTAAAAATGCTTTTCCTATGTTTGTTAAAAGACACGATATGAGACATATTCACTATGCTCTATCACATCCCAGAGCTTTAGGTACAGTTATGGGCGCTACTCGCTCTCAAAACCATCTCCGATTCGCTCAATTGGGTGGAATGTATGAAGCTATTGAGACTGTGCAGTACGGGTTCGAACAATCTATAGCTCGATATTTTTCAAGAGAAATAGATCAAAATAAATTTATGATAATGAAGCGAAACCTTGATCTTGAAGAGTCTATGCTTACTTTAGCGACGACTCCAAGAGTATTCTCTTATGGAATTGGTGAAGCTCACGGTTATGGAGCTCACTGGAGAAGTAATGTTTCTGATCTTCAAGGTTGGGCCCCAAAGACAGTTGTGAATAGTTCTCAAGAAATTCTTGTTGATGGTTCTTTGAGACTTAAAAGAGGTGTCAAAGATGGGAAGGAAGAATTTATAAAAGTTGCTAAAATAAAAAATCCAGATGGAACAATTCAAGAGCTGCCAGTTTATCTCGACTCAACTGGAAAGTACTCATCTAGAACGGAAATAGATCCAAACATGACTTCGTATCACGAAGACATTGAGCTTATGGTTAAGAATCAACAAGAACAACTCGAGAGATATAACCTAGTGAGAGAAAAAGTTATTAAAAGGGCCAATGAGAAAAATAAATACTGGTATGAAGTAATGACAGAAGAAGAAGAGATTCTTTTTCATATGTATAATTATCAAAAGAATCCAGACAAAGCAGCAGTTAACGTTTTTATTAAGAACGAAACTGGTGATGCTGTAAGCGATATTTCTTATATTAATGAACAAATGATCAATCCCAATGGTGCTAAGTGGAAGAACGATGGCCGAGCTCATTACTCCGGTGATGGGACGACTGGTGAGTTTGGTTTTGGGTCTGGATCAAATACTCCTGGAGACTAGCGCACATTGTCGTGAGTTATATCGTTTAAGACTCTAAAATATCTCTCTACAAGGGATACTATGGGACGAGAGATTGATTCAAGTCAGTTTAATTCTGATGATTTAAAATTATTTAAAGAACGATTGAGTCTTGAAACTAAAGCTTTAAAAACTTGGTTCGAAGAATCGAAATTCGAAAAAGAACAAGCACAAATTGGTATCGAACTTGAGGGCTGGCTTGTTGATAAAGATTTTTTACCTAATCCTGTTGCTGAATCTTTCTTAAGTCACCTCAATAACCCTCAAGTAGTTCCTGAGATTTCTACCTTTAACTTTGAAATTAATAGTACTCCTTATCCATTTAAAGATAATTGTATAAGTCTGCTTAAAGAAGAAATGGATCAAATTTGGAACTCATGTAAAGAGAGTGCTAACACTGTGAATAGTATTCCAACCTTTATGGGAACACTAGCAACATTAAGACCTGATATGCTTTCAATGGACTGCATCTCTTCAAATAAGAGATATAAGCTTATGAATGATGAGGTCATGAGACACAGAAAACATAAACCAGTAAGAATTCATTTAGAGGGAAAAGACGAGTTTAGTATCGAGATGGATTCTGTCATCACTGAGTGTGCCGCTACGAGTTTGCAAATTCACCTTGGTGTTTCACAGGACCATGCAAAAAGATATTATAACGCCTCAACAATCGCCTCCGCATTTGTTGTTGCTGTCTCAGCAAACTCACCTTATTTTTTTGGCAAAGAGCTTTGGGATGAATCTAGGATCGCAGCCTTTGAACAGTCTGTGGAGATTAAAAGTTATTTAGAAAATAAAAATGATTTCATTACAAGAGTGACTCTTGGCAAAGACTATATAAAACATAGTCTATTTGAACTATATGAAGAAAATGAAAGAGACTACCCAGTTCTTCTGCCTGAATTTAATAAAGATGCAATGGTAGATGATTTTCATCATCTCAATCTTCATAATGGAACGATTTGGAGATGGACGAGACCCATAGTTGGAGAAAGCGGAGATGGAAAAAAGCATCTTCGAATTGAGCAAAGAACACCGAGTGCAGGTCCAACGATTGTGGACTCCATTGCCAATAGTGTTTTCTTTTTAGGCCTTTGTGATTTTCTGGCACAAATGGAGCAACCCCCAGAAGATCTGCTATCCTTTAAAGATAACAGAGATAATTTTTATCTTGCAGCTAAGCAGAGCATGTATTGTCGAGTGACATGGCTTGACGGTAATAAGTACGACATCGTTAAGCTCATCAAGGAAGAATTACTTCCTGGTATTAAAGATTGTTTGAGTAAAAGAGGAATTGATAAAAAAGATATTGACTACTATATCGGAGAGATCATTCAAGGTCGTCTAGATAAAGGTATCAATGGAGCTAGATGGCAGAAGGCATGGATCCATCATCACGGTAAAAAATTCCAACAGCTAATGGAAGTGTATATCGAAAATCAAAAAAGTGGACAACCAGTTCATACTTGGAGCATTTAGTGCAGTTAAAAGTTATAGAGACGATCCCAGATGATGTTCTAAAATGTGAAGCCAAAGACTTGCATCGGATTCTTGGTGGTCCAACAATTATGCATATTAAAGGAACTAATCCCAAAGCTGTATTTATAAGCTGTCTACTTCATGGAAATGAAGTCACTGGTTTTTATGCAATTCAGCGACTCCTTCAAAGTGTCGTGAACTCAAAGCCCAACAGAGATATAATCTTGTTCTTTGGAAATACACTTGCGGCGCAAACCGGAGAGAGACACCTTTTTAACCAACCAGACTATAATCGAATTTGGGAGGTGGGAGATCTTCCCGAAAATAAATTGGCCATGGATGTTTTAAGCTATGCCAAAGAACAATCACTTTTTGCATGCCTTGATATTCATAATAATTCAGGAAAAAATCCCTACTACGGTTGCGTGAATTTCACGGATAAAAACTGGATTCAATTGGCAGGACTCTTTTCAAAAAGAATTGTCTACTTTACTGAACCTTCAGAGGTTTTATCTAATGCTTTCTCGACACTTTGTCCTGCGGTTACAATAGAAGCCGGTCTTCCAGGAAAAGAAGAGGGAATAATCACCGTATTAAATTATCTCAAAACAATTATCAATCTCGACTCGTTCGATGAAAAATTTGATGCTTTTAGTGTAGATGTTTTTCATACTATTGGAAGAATTATGGTTGAGCCTACTTGTAGTGTGGACTTTGAAGATAAAAAAGAGTCCACGAGCGATCTGTCATTCTCACCGACAATAGATGAAAAGAACTTTGAAATTGTTCCTAAGTTTACGCATTTTGGCTACGCTAAGAACCTTGACTCTGTAAAAGCTATTAATAATAAAGATGAGATTATTACCGAAGATATATTTTTCTTAAAAGAGGGAAGCCTTCAGTCTAATAGAATCTTTATTCCAGCGATGTTTACAAAAGATATTTTTATAATGAAAGAGGATTGTATGGGATACATTATGGAAAAAATGATCCCACTAAAAAATTAGTCATTTAACTGATTGAGAATCTCTGGGCTAAGCTTTAACTTTTCTTCTAAAACATATAATACAGTCTCCATAGGAAGACCAACATTGTAAGCCTTCTCACTTTCAAGATCTACACTTTGCATTGAAGCAATTCCAATGACGTTATCTTGGTCATCTATAATTGGTCCACCGGAGTTACCTCCATAAAGAGGAGCATAAAAGTGGAATTGATTAAGAAATTTACTTACTGGACCTTGAGCAACTGTGCCTATACCTGTTGATGAGTGAATTCCATATCCAATTGGATTTCCAATTACCATTGTTCTCATCTTTTCATCATATTTATTATTTTTTAGAAGTTTAAGTGGTGTCTCTTTCTTTAGGCTATAACCTCTTTTGTGATCTTTCATTTCGATAAGACAAAAGTCTAAACTTCTTGAGCAGTAGTGAACTTTTTCACACTTTAAAGTCTTACCCTTTTGTTTATCGTTGAGACGAATAGAGAAGCTCTTGCACTCTTTAGTATTAGTTCTTTTAGGAGAAAGTACATGTTGATTGGTTAAAATGAGGTTGCCACCAACATAGAATGCCGTTCCGTGTCCACCGGTGTCCCCAGGATATGCTCTGAAAACAGATTGAGAAAGTCTATGAGCTCTTCTGTACAACAGCTCTGGTACTTGAAAGTGTCTACCATTTTCACGATATTCCTCTGTGTAAGAGTCGTATTTAACCCCTGACACTTTTGCCATACCATCTTTGAACTTGGTCATGCTTGATGATTCAAATTGGTGGTACTCAACCTTCAGTGGATTGATACTTAACCCAAAGACGGTTGTTGCTAATGACAAAAGAATTATAATTTTCATTCTTAGATGTTAACCCGATAATCTAATTATTCTCGAGTAAGTTGAAAAATATACAGAGATGGCCACTAATTAGACATTTATTTATGTATCAGATTAATCTTGTTATCACGGCTTAGTATTGAATGATTCCAGGTGTTTAGTTTATTTCTAAGGTTTGCTAGATGGACTCTAAGATTGTTATCAGAGACTACTTCTTGGTAGTAAGCAAAGTCTTTTAGATCTTGTTTCTCCACCATGTATGCCGCAGACTTTGCTAAGAACATTAAGATCTTATACTCAGTCAAAGTTAGATGAATCTCAGATTCATTAATAAAAACTTGGAAGGTTGAAAAGTTAGTCTTCAGATTTCCAATTGTTAGTATTTGACTTTGGCTTGAAAAGCCTTTAATTCCTTTTGAAATTCTAAGAGATAACTCATCGATATCCATCGACTTGTAGAGATAGTCGCTCACGCTTTCGCCTAAACCTTTGAGTTTCATCATCTTCGATTCATCTGAGGAGAAAAAGAATAGAGCAATGTCTGGTCCACTTGGATGTCTTCTGATTTTTTTTACAACTTCGAACCCATCCATAAGCGGCATATGAATATCAACTAGTACTGCATCAAAAATTTGTTTGGATAGTAAGGGATAAATAGAATCTGGATTATCAATAGTAATCATATTAAATTTATCTTCCAACACTTCTTTATAGAGGTCTAGATTTTCGTGATCGTCGTCAATATAGAGTATTGTTGGCTTATTTAGCATACCTTAAAATACAATTGATCTAAATCTGTGTAAAGGCTAAATATAAATGGCAAGATTTCTAGGAGAGATCTTTTTGTCAAAGATTTGTATTAGACGCGGTTGTTTACCATGTTCTTTCATGTAGATGAGTCGGTCTAGGTTTATGTACATTTCTATTACTCTTGCAATTAACGCCCTAAGAGTACCTGCTGTAACTATTAAGTTAATCTTATTAATGTTGTTTTCATAAAATGTATCGATAATCTCTTTTTTCAATTCTTTTGTTTGAGGAGCAAATTTAAAGCAGTAGTCAGAGAATTCACCACTGTAGTCAGAAGACTTTGCATTTCCTAGAGTGGTAAAGGATTGACCAAATTTTTCAAGAAGTAAAAAGTGAAGTGTATAGCGATAGTTTTTAACTCTTATTTTATTTTGAAAAGACTCAGCTGTCTGCCAAGAATGTCCCTTCGCTGCAATAGTGAGAGCATGATTAGAAAGTATTAGTGGCGTCTCAGAGGCGAGAGCAGAAATATTATATTCATCTACAAGCTTATGGTAGCAGCAGCCTAGACTTAGTACTCTTGGAGGAAGAGATTTTATTATATTTGTAGATAAGGCACCACAACAATGAAGTCCTAATAATATTCCATTTTTTTCAGGGATTATAATGTCCTTATAACTTTTAATCTCTTTGTGAATAAATTTAATCTTACTTTCCAGATGAGGAGCCCACCTTTTTAATTTTTCTTTTCCAATTGACTGAAAATCAGAACTTGCATCAATGCAAATTGATGATCTCTTTTCATTTACCAAAGCACTAGATAGATGACCTGCTCCACTTCCAATATCGACAAAACTTAAAATATTCTCATCTTTTAGTAGGTCTTTTATTGTCTCTATTTCATGTCTCTTTTTTAGGGACATCTTTCGAGTTAATTCCTGATCAAGTTCTAATTTGGATGCCTTAAATTCTTCTACTTCAATTAACTCTTTTGCTCTTTTAATAAAAGAGATTAGACCTTTATTTTTAACGACACTGCTTTGATAGTTATTCTCAAGTTCAATAAGTTCTTTAGTTTTTAGTTGAGCAAGCTCGTTAATCCACTCTTTAAAGGGGGCAGGAATATCAGATTCAAATCTGTCGAGCATCTCTTGGTCGACCAGATAGTAGAACTCTTTTAGAAAGCTTTTAATTTCGAGGAATCTCTTTTCATAGTTCACATGCGCATTATATACTTATTTTTATGAAGATTGCACTAATTGGTCTCGGAAGAAGTGGACTGTCGGTTTACAAATATTTAAAACAAAACACTGAAGATACGGTCTATCTTGTAAATTCTGGTAGGCCAAACGAATGGCCTTGTTTTGATATAATTAAAGATGATCTTGACCGGGCCTTTAGCGATGAAATTGCAATCAAAGAACTTGGGGCAGTAGATCAAATTGTGCTCAGCCCAGGAATTCCAAGAGACCATATAGCATTAACATTTGCTCTTAAAAACTCAGTGCCAATCATTTCAGAAATTGAATTCGCTTTTCTACATTCGGATATTCCAGTTGTCGGTATTACTGGAACGAATGGAAAAACGACTACTACAACTATGATTGGTGACTTTTTAAACCAGTTGGCAATCAAGGCTTTTGTTGGTGGAAATATTGGAATTCCATATACTGATATTTTGTCAGCTAAAGTAAAATATGAAGTTGCTATTATTGAGCTTTCAAGTTTTCAACTGGAAAGTATTGATACATTTAAACCAACAATTTCTCTCCTATTAAATGTCTCTGAGAATCATATGGAGAGGTATAAGTCTTTTAGTGATTATAAAGCAGCGAAAGAGAGAATCTTTCTCAATCAAGACGCAGATTGCTTTGCGATCGTAAATAAAGTGGAAAATAGAATCCCTAAAGAAATTGAGATAAAACCTCTAGAAAATTTTAGTTTTGAAAAATCGAAACTGGTTGGAGTTCACAATAAGCTCAATTTCTTTTGTGCCTATAATGCAGCAAAGCTTCTGACCAATAAAAATATTGATAAAGAGTTTCAACAGTTCATAGATAACTTCACTGGTGTTGAGTTTAGGCTTCAATATATTTGTGAAAAGAATGGAATTACTTTTTATAACGATGCCAAGAGTACTAATACCGATGCCACGGCAAGTGCAATTAATGCGTTTAATTTCAAAGAGAACTTATCGATTATTATAGGTGGAAAGCTTAGAGATGATAAAATTACAATTCAAAATGAAATTGACTTTTCACCGCTTCAAACTGTCTACTGTTTTGGAGAAGCCAGAGATCTTCTGAGTAAGAACATTAAATCCAGTAATACTAAAAATTTCGAAACATTAGATCAGGTGTTTGAAGATCTATTAAAAAACAAAACTCAGGGGATTGTCCTTTTCTCTCCTGGATTCCCTTCATTTGATCAATATAAAAATTACGAACACAGAGGACAGCATTTCAATAAACTATGTACGGTTCTTAAAGAGACTCATTAATAGTTTTCATCACTTTGTGTAAATCATCTTTTGCTAAATACATCCCAAAACCAAATCGTAGCCGGTTATCTCTGAAGTCTGTTTGAATATTGTGTTTTTCAAGCTTTTCGTGAAGAGATCGTGCCTCGTTAGAGTTTTCTAGATCGAGCGTTAAAAAATGTCCTAGTGATTCTAAATCTTCATTCATCAATAAATCTTTATGAGTAAAGTTCTCAATAAAGTAGCTCATTAAGCTTTTTATATAGTCATCAATAATGGTCACATCAAGACCTTCTTTCTCAAAAAGATCCCAGACAAAAACGAAGCGGTACCAGGGAGTAAGGTCTTGAGTTGCTCCCCAAAAACTCATGGCATTATCGGAGTAATGAACAGTCTGAGGTTGCTTCTCCAATGTCTCCATGCTGGCAAACCAGCCTGTATTTACCGGTCTGAGTTTATACTTTTTAGGTATAGTCATGAAACATGCCCCCTCACCAGCTTGAGCATACTTATAGCCACCAGACAGGTAGAAAACATCTTGCTCAATAGTTGAGAGATCAGTGGGGATGGCACAGAATCCATGATACCCATCGAGACAAAAAAATGTCTCTTTCGATTTCTTTTTTATAATTTTCTGTATGAAATTCATCTGTAAAACTTTACCTGAATTATAAAAAACGTGGCTTATATAGATAAAGTTAACTTTTGTTACTGCATCTAAAAACTTATTTTCAAATCCTTCACTTTCGTTATCTAGGATTATTGCTTTCACATTATCTAATTCTAAGATTCTCTTTAATTGTCTGCTCATTGAATGAAATTCAGAAGTCGTAGTTAAGATTGTTAAAGATTCTTTTTCCAAAAAAACAGAAAGTAGTCTCGATAGGAGTTCATGAGTATTTGGGGCAAATGCTATTTGCGCTGGCTCAGAGTAATTTAAAATTTTCGCAATATGTTGCTGAGCTTGTGGAACAATTGTCGAGAAAATATGGCCCCACTTTTTATCGGTATACTTTGCAGAATCTTCCCACGACTTTACAACAGCATCCTTTGTTACATCTGGCCAAAAATGATGACTGTGTGCACTTAAGTGAACTGATTTCTCATTATGTTTTAAAAATTCTTTATAAAAGTGCTTATACATCTAAATTTCAAAGACAAAACCGAGGTCTCGTCTTATCTCCTCCGGAAGGTCAGGAATTGTTTGTTCTGGTATGAGAAAAGTTGCAAGATCAAATAGATCGGTAAAGATCCTATTGTTGTCAGCTGCTTGTTTTAAATACTCATGGCCAGATGATCCACCTGTTCCAATTTTCGTTCCCAAAAGTCTATGGGCCATAATAGAGTGCTGGTATCGCCAAGTTGTAAACATCTCATCAATATCAATAAGATGATTCATCAACTGATAAGGTAGTTGTAAAATTGGCTCGTTTCTAAAAAGGTTTATAAAAATCGCAGAAAGCTTGGCTTCTCTAGTCATTCTAACTGACCCTTCATCAAAAAGTTTTTGATATGCATCTTTGTCGAGAAGTGTTTCGTAATTAACCCTAGTGCTGTTGAGGTTTTTCATTTCAAATTCAAGTTCTCTAGGATGAAGAGTCTTATTGTCTTCAATAGTTTTTTTGTCTTCATCGAGCATTTTATTGACGGCAGTCATGTACTCTTTCCAAAAATCAAAACCTCGCATATTTGCAAAAGGCATCCTTGAGAGCCACTTGTCCACTAATTCAAAGAGGGTAGGTTCTTTTTCTAATTTTTGAAGGAGTTCTCTATCCTCAGGCTTTAGTCTTGAGTTAAAGAATTCTTTGGCCATACCAATTCTATATTTCTCACGAAGACCAAGTCTAAGTTCTATAATTCTAAACTGAATCGATTGAAAACCAGAGGCCGGAGTTAAGTAGTCTCTAAACTTCATAAAGTCCAGAGGAGTCATCGTTTCAATTATTTTGAGTTGCCCATTTAGAACTCTTTGAATTTCTACAATTCTATTGAGTCTTAAATTTACTGTACTGAGGTCAGTAGGTTTAACTTTTTCTCTATTAAAGATCTCATAGATTGACTCAATCTCGTGGATAATTTGCTTAAACCAAAGCTCATAAGCTTGGTGGATGATGATAAAAAGAGTCTCATCATGAGCTTCATTTCCATGCTCTTTACTTTTAGGGTTTTGAGATCCAAGAATCTTATCAAGCTCTAGATACTCACCGTAATACACTGGTTTATGTTTCATTAGATATTCTCCATATAGAGCACTTATTAGAACGTCTTCCTTTTAATTTGTCGACTTTTGCGGTATTTTTAAGGTAATTTCAATGAAAAGGATGCACCATGGCAAGCTCATTTACAATCGACAAGCCTACAGTCAAAAAGAATATTGACGCCCTTCAAATGTTTATCAAGGAGAAAAGCCTTGATGCCTTTTACGTCTCTAGTTTTGATGAGTTCTTGAATGAATATGTTCCGATGGAAAATTGTCATCGGTTCTACTTCACTGGTTTCACGGGGTCCGTTGCAAGTCTACTCGTGCCACTTGTTGGAAGAGTTAAGTTATATGTCGATGGAAGATATCACGAGCAAGCAGAAGATGAAGTAGATAATTCATTGGTTGAAGTGATAAAGCTTAAAGGATCTCAAGGGCTGTTTAATACAGTTATCGATGATATCAAAGAAAATCAAATTAAATCAATTGGAGTTGAAGGCGAGCGAACTAGTACGAAGTTTTTCAAGGAACTGAGTGATACTACAAAAGTTGAAACCTTTAATTCTGGCGAACTATCCAACATTGTAGATTTTGCGGTAATGCCAAAGCTCAATAACATAATTCATGAGACTAAAGATAATAGAGGCCTTGATACAATTGATAAATTAAAGCGTGTTATTACATCCCCAGAAGAAGCTTATTTTGTCACTGCAATTGATTCACTTGCTTGGATTACAAATTGTAGGGGATATCACCTTCCTAATCTTTCAAGCTTTCTTGGACGAGGTTTTGTTACTCACGATAGAGTGTATGTTTTTATTGATGTAAATACTCCAGTTTCAAAAGAAGCCATGGAGATTGAAGGTGTAGAGTTTTTTAAAACTCAAACATCGGAAATTAAAGAAAAACTCAAATCTATTATTAATAGTTATACACTTTCAAAAGTTAATTTCGATCCATCGATGTTAAATTCTGCAGACTACTTAATGTTAAAAAGTGTGTTCGACGAAAAGACACTTGTGCAGAAGCCAGGTGGTTTAGTAGAGTTTCATGCTATTAAAGATTTAGCTGAAATTGATATTATGACTAGAGGCTTTAACAAGGCCAATAAAGCTATTTATAACACGATTAAGTGGACTAAAGACATGGTCGCTAAGGGAGAAAAAATCTCTGAACGCGATATCTATAATAAGACTTCTTTAGAATATAAAAAGCAAGGTTCTTTTTCTCAGAGTTTTAATACCATTTGTGGTGTTGGTCCAAACGGTTCAATAATGCATTATGGAAATCCCAAAGCTGATATTATTATTAAAGAAACAGATATGATTCTTCTCGATAGTGGTGGATACTTTGACGGTGGTTTTGCAACGGATACTACTAGAACATTTATGGCTAGCAGTATAGAGCCTGATCAGGAGTATAAGAGAATTTTCACATTAGTACTAAAAGGTGTTCTGCAGTGTCAAAACTCCATTTTTCCCGAAGGAACCAATGGTACTACGATCGATGCCTTTGCTAGGAAACCAATTTTCGATGCAGGAATGAACTTTGCTCACGGAACAGGTCACGGTGTTGGTATCCACGTGCATGAAAGCGGAGCAATAATAAGTCCAGTAACAGATATCAAAATGAAAGTCGGACAAGTAGTCTCAATTGAGCCAGGTATATATGTTCCAGGTTTTGGTGGAGTAAGAATTGAAAACATTGCAATCGTGCAAAAGCACCCAAGTGTAGAGGGCTTTTTAAAATTTAAGTCACTTGTATATATAGGCTATGAGCCAAAACTAATAGAAACATCAATGCTAACGGACCAAGAGAAAGTGTGGCTTGATGAATATGAAGCGGAATGTTCTATTCGTGGAACAAGCTTTCAAGGATAAAAATGTTTGATCAATTAAAGATTCCTAACAACCTAATTCCCTCAGATCCTAGATTTGGTGTCGGTCCCTCAAAGATTCCAGCATCATTTTTAAAAAATTTAATGGATACGGGGTCTGAACTATTAGGAACTTCTCACAGGAAACCTGCCGTTAAGAGTCTTGTAAAAGAGATTCACGATGGACTTCGTGAGTACTTTAAATTGCCTGATGATTTTGAAATTATAATTGGAAATGGAGGAGCAACATTTTTCTTCGATATGTTAGCTCTGGGATTAGTTGATAAAGCGTCTGTACATTTTACGACGGGAGAGTTTTCTACTAAGTGGTTTAAAGCTCACGCAAAAGTTCCATGGATTCACGCGACTCAAAAAAGTTGTGAACAAGGATCAGGAATGAATCCAACTATAGTTGAAGGGCACGATATGATTTGTGCAACTTTAAACGAAACCTCAACTGGTGTTATTATTGATTCGATTCCAGATGTAACAGAATCAAACACTCTTCTTGTTATAGATGCAACATCTGGAGCAGGACAAATCCATATCGATGTTTCAAAAGTTGATTGTTACTTCTTTTCGCCACAAAAAGTATTTGCTGGGGAAGGGGGACTATACTTTGCTTTCCTATCTCCCAAAGCCGTTAAACGAGCGATGAAAATTAATGAAAGTACTCGCTACATTCCAGAAATAATGAATTGGAAATATGCTATTAAAAATGGTCAAGATTTTCAAACATACAATACACCTTCAATTACAAACCTCTTCTATGTTAATGAGCAACTGAAGATTCTCAACAGCCTTGGCGAAGACAAAGTAGTAGAACTTGCGAGAAGAAAAGCGACGTTCATTTACAAATGGGCAGAAAGCAAAGAGTACTTAAGTCCTTATGTTTCTGAAGAGAGATTTAGATCAATTTCTGTCGCTACGATTAATATTGACGAAAAGTACTCCGCGATTGATCTTACTGAAAAGCTTAGAGAACTAAATGTAGCTTATGACATTGAAGGTTATAGAAAGCTGGAACAAAACCAGTTACGTATTTCTCTTTTTCATAATGTTGATTATGAGGACCTTGTAAAACTGACTGAGATTATATCTTACGCAATTGAGTCTAATACCAACTAAATCCAACACCTGCAGAGATGGTGTTGAATGTTTTATTAGTTGTTCTTTGCCAGTTCAATTTTTGGTGAGAGCCCTCGATCATGATTTTGGTATTGCTTCCAAAGTCGAACATGAAGCCCATAACGCCGGCAAATGAATCACCCCAATAATCAATCTTTTGACCATCTAAAGTGACGTTGTCAGTCTCTAGAGTTCCGTCAAATTGAGTCACAGTATAACGAGGTCCCATATAAAAAAGAGAGTTTTTGTCGAATCTGTATCCATAAAGTAGTGATGCTTCTTTTGAAGTTACCGATAAATCTATTTTTGCCTCATCGTCTTGTGGAGTTAACTCCACGGCATCATCGTTTTCTTGTTCATCTACAGCAGAACCAATTAGAGCGACAACAGAGACTGAGTGACCTTTTGCTTTTTTTTCTTTTTTCGAAGCACCAAGAATTTGATATTTGAAGCCAAACATTAGTGGATAGTTATCACCATTTGACAGAAGAAGCAGGTCGATGTTTTTAACAATTCCAACACTGGCTCCAAGTCCAATAAGTGTATCTAACTTTTGTGTGTCATCAAACTGGAGAGGTTCATTAGTCGTCTCTTTAGAAAGATTGACTTCCGAATTAACACCACCGCTTAGGAATAAATTTACATTTCCTTTCAGAGCTTCACCAGCTGCTTCTGGAGATATGAATCTATTTGCGGGATTTTTTACCGTTATTCTTGATGAACAAGAAGTTAAAAACACAGCAAGTAAAAGTAAATTAGCGCTTTTGTTTTTTGCCAGTATTTCCATCATTTTTTTGATAACCACTTAAAAACTCCTTTTTAAAATCTAAAAATCTATCTTGTAAGATTGCTTCACGCGCTCTATCAGCTAATGATTTATAAAAAGAAATATTGTGCTCAGTCGCAAGAATTTGTCCTAATATTTCGTTTGAATCAAAAAGGTGTTTGATATAGGCACGAGTAAAGTTTGAATTAACATAGTCATCAAGGTTTGGTTCAATTGGAAAAAAATCTCTTCTATAGTTTTTATGTGTAATTCTGATCTTTCCTCGATTTGTGAAAAGTGTTCCACCTCGAGCAAACTTAGTTGGAATAATACAATCACTCATATCTATTCCGTTTTCCCAGATCATCATTAGATCCTCTGGCATGCCGACACCCATTACATATCTTGGCTTATCTTTTGGCATAAGCGGAGCTGTATACTTAACAGCTTTCTCCATTAACTCTGGACCCTCTCCAACTGATACGCCACCAATTGCGTATCCTGGAAGATTTCTCTTAACAACTTCTTCTAGACACTCTTTTCTAAATTCATCGTGAGTAGATCCTTGAATAATACCAAAGAGGGCTTGATTTGGATTCGTCCAAGCTTCGATACAACGATCGAGCCACCTGTGTGTTCTATCAATTGATTTCTTAATATATTTTTTATCTGCAGGATATGGAATACATTCATCAAACGCCATCATGATGTCTGAGCCAAGATTTTGTTGAATCTCAATACTTGTCTCAGGTGTGAGAAGAATATCTTTTCCACTTGGATCTTTAAATGAGCTTCCTTCTTCATTTATCGAGTTTCCTTGAAGTGAGAAAACTTGAAATCCACCAGAGTCAGTTAGAATGGGTCTGTCCCAACCCATAAACTTATGAAGGCCACCGGCTTTTTTAACGAGGTCTGATCCTGGCGTTAAATGTAGGTGATATGTATTTGAAAGAATAATGGGAACATTCATATCTTTTAGCTGTCTGGGCTGAAGTGCTTTAATAGCTCCGTGAGTTCCGACAGGCATGAATACAGGTGTTGGAATTTGTCCGTGAGGTGTATGAATTATTCCTGCGCGTGCTCCGCAGTTTTTGTCAGTATGAACGAGTTCAAATCTAAAATTCTTATTAACTTCTTCTCTAATATCCACGACTTACAGCTCCCAGGGTATGCATTAAACTTGTATGCTGATTTATGGCCCATGGAGCAGTTATATGCAAGTTATTAAGTACTTACCAGAAATTTTTATACCACCACACTTTTTACTTTTCCTTCTTGCTATACCTCCTCTCTCAATTGGTATGACTCCTCCTGGGCCACTTCAAATCTATGAGTGTGTAAGAGTTGTAGATGGAGATACTGTTATCCTAAAAAAAGGAGAGAGGTTTACTACTGTGAGACTCTCGAATATTGATGCTCCAGAATCAGATCAAAAAAGTGTAGATGGAATAAATATTGGAAAACTTTCTACAAGAAGACTTATAAAGCTTATAGAGGGAAAATATGTTGAACTCAATATAGAGGGGATCGACATATATAAACGAAAAATAGGTGAGATATTTTTAAAAGGCAGCTCGGTAAACCTTATGATGGTTAGTTCCGGCCACGCTATAAGTTATCCGAAAAAATCACGGTTTATTTATCGCCAAGCTCAATTTATAGCAAAACGTAAAAGGTTAGGAATATGGAACAGTGATGGTTTTTTATCTCCAAAGAAGTATAGAAGTAATAAAAAATCTGCTATACGCAAGGGAGGGTAATTTTAAATGTGGTATTGATTTCTTCTTTGATGTACTCAATATCCCCACCAAGTTTTCTTATAATTTCTCTTGATACACTTAATCCTAAACCTGTACCGGTTGCAGCTGATTTAGTAGTAAAAAAGGGAGAAAATAAATTTTTTAGGTTTTTGTCTGGGATACCACTTCCGGAATCGGTGATTGTGATTTCAGCTTTTCCATGTTTTTTGCCTGTCGAAATTTTTATCCAAGGCTTATCCAGAGTGCTAACAGCATCAATTGAGTTACCAATAATATTTATTAGAACTTGAGATATTTGAGTTGGTTCAGCGTGTATTAAAAAATCTTCTAAGTTATTATTATAAAATTTTATATCCATGAAATCACTATTTGAAAAGGAATTGAAATAGATAGCTTCTGCAACTGCAGTGTTTATCGATATTTCTTCTTTTACTTCATCTAGATCGTCACCTCTAGAAAATCGGCGTAAGCCTTCTGAAATTTTTTTAATTCTCTCACTTGCATTGAGAATATTTTCAACAAATTTATTTGATTCATCTCCAGCTTTCTTTTTTAAAATGGATGCTGAACCGTGAATGATTGCGAGAGGATTATTAATTTCATGGGCAATACCAGCGGACATCTCTCCTAAAGTGGATAGTTTAGCTGAGTGGAGTGCTTTTCTATTTTCTCGCTCTATCTTTTTTTCGAACGGAATCAAAACCCATAAAAATTCATAGATCATAATGAAAGAAATAATAGTGAAAACTGAGTATTCAACTAGACTCAACCTTTTTACTTGCGAGTCAAATTTTTTATCAAGTTGGAAAACAAGTTTGTCCATCTGGGTTAAAAACACATCCGAGGCTTCTATTGTTTCAATCGTGACTTGCTGACAGTTTTCTTCTTTGCAAAGAATACCACTTTTTATTTGATCCATTATAGGTTCAAGTGCTAAGAGTTTATAAGACTCTTCAGGTAATTTTTCTTTTAAGTATTCATGAGAAGAAAAAAATGATTTGAGCTCTTTATTCATTTCTATGCTTTCTCTTTCGCCTTTTAAAGTTAATTTCGCAATCTTTTGAGAGATCATTCTTTGTCGTCCGGCTATGTTTACTATATTTGAATTTTCTTTTTGATTAGATATCGAGACTTGGATGATGATCTGTCCAATGAGGGTAAAAGTAAAAATAAAGAGGAAAGAGAGTAAGTACCGCTTTGTGATTGGGCTTAGATTTTTCATGGATATAGTTTAACTCATAGTCAAAGTATCTGGAAGATTAAATTTATTTAAGTTTATTTAAGTTAAAAAGACCCACTGCGAAGTGGGCCTTATAATTGGGGGGAGATATTATTTAAGTGTGTATTAGTTTTAGTAACCGTTACCACGTTTAAATTTAATTCTGATCTGCTCGATCACTACTCGTTGTCCAGTGGCTCTGATTCTTAACATCAAATCTCCCACTGTCGTGTGTCCAAATACTCTTATCGACTGTGTTGTTTGTCCTTGAACTTGAATTCCGCCTTGTCCTTGACCATTTCCTGCAACATGAATCATTCCTCTTCCTCTTGCTACGATAGTTACAGCTTCGATTGCTTTGTAAGCATCGATTCTTGGTCCATATGCAGTAAGTTGTGAAAGACTTACTCTTTGAGATCCGTAAAATGATTGGTTAACCTTTACAACAACATTTTGATTATATCCGCCTTGACCTTGTCCACCTGAGTGAGTCGGTTTAACTCTTAGGCCAACCATTTTAGCTAAAACATTTCCGTTGATTTCGATTTGGATAGTTCTCACATCTTGTCCGATAACATTTTGTGACCAGCTATTTAAATCAAAAACAAGTCTTGTTTCATATGTTGGAATTGTTTGAGAATAACCTACTCTCATACCATTTATAAGTAGAGTGGCCTGGGCATTTCCTCTTCTTGAACTTGCTTTTAAAATTACTTTTTTAACTTCTAGGCTTTGAAGGCGAGCTCCTGTTGCATCGCTAACTAAGCTTTTGACAGCTAGTTTACTATAGCCTTGAAGTTGTTTAAAAATTTGAGCTTTTAATACTTGTGGTTGAGAGTTATATCCACCTTGACCTTGATTACCGTGATGACCACCACCATTACCACCGTGCCACTGCGCTAGAGCGTCAGTGAAAGAGAACGCTAATACCACTGCTAAAAAACATTGGATCATAATTAGACGTGAGTGTGTTAAATGAGCTTTGTTCATTTTTTCCCCTTAGTTGAGAACTTTCGTGTTCTTAATTGGCTTACACTTTAAGGAGCAAGAGATGTGCCAAGTATTTGTGTCACTTATAGACACCGTGCAAATTTCTATTTTAATTGTTTTGATGTACTTTAAACACCCAGAAACAGGTCTGATTAGGTACTTTTATGACGCTAAGTGTAGGATATTATTCGAGATTTTTAGGTTACGTGCAAAGTGGCACTGGTGTCAGAAAGCGTCTGATTAAAGTGCTCAAGTAAAACTATGTTGGCACCGATACAAGCTTATAAAAATAAATAATAATAATATGACAATAAAAGGGGAATTCTTATGTCCAAAACAGCAAAGCTAGATTTAGGCGATCAGTCTATTGAGCTTCCAATCATTGAAGGAACAGAAGGGGAGAAGGCCGTTGATATCTCTAAACTTAGATCAGCGACTGGCTTTATCACTTACGATCTTGGACTCGGTAATACTGGCTCATGTCTTTCAGATATAACTTTTATCTCTGGAGAGAAAGGAATTCTAAAGCACAGGGGTTATACTTGTGAGGATTTAGCCGCAAATTCTACATTTATAGAGACTTCATATTTAGTTATTAACGGATCACTTCCATCTAAGGATGAGCTTTCAGCTTTCTCTGCAAAAATGAAAGAGGGTAGTAAGATACCTGAGGGAATTAAAAATATTATCAAATCATTTCCAAAAGATGCTCACCCAATGGGAATTACATCGGCTGCAATGGTTGCGCTTTCTGGATTCTATCCGGAGTTTCTTGATCAAGACCTATCTGATGAAAAGAAAAGTAAAATTATTCCTCTACTTATGGGACAATTGAAAACAATTTCTGCTGCTGTTTATAGACACGGTCAGGGAAAAGAGTTTATAGAGTCGAATCCAAATTTTGATTATATCACTGACTTTTTGTATATGATGACTGGCTCTGAGCCAAATGAGGATGTTGCAAAAGCTCTTGATGTACTCTTAATACTTCACGCAGATCACGAACAAAATTGTTCGGCTTCAACTGTTAGAGTTGTAGGATCGTCTAAAGCGAATCTTTTTGCATCACTATCAGCAGGAATAAATGCGCTTTGGGGACCACTTCATGGTGGAGCTAACCAAGCTGTACTAGAGATGCTTGAGCAAATTAAAAATGATGGTGGTGGATACGAAAAGTTTATTGAGAAAGCAAAAGACAAAGAAGATCCATTCAAACTTATGGGATTTGGACACAGAGTTTATAAAAACTTTGATCCAAGAGCAAAAGTTATTAAAAAATACTGTGATGTAGTTTTAGATAAACTAAATGTTGAAGACCCACTATTAGATATAGCTAAAGGCCTAGAGAAAAAAGCACTAGAAGATGAATATTTCTCAGCAAGAAAACTATTTCCAAATGTAGATTTCTACTCAGGGATTATTTACAAGGCTTTAGGAATACCTACAAATATGTTCACCGTAATGTTTGCCCTCGGTCGTCAACCAGGATGGATTGCACAGTGGAAAGAACATGTTGAGGATCCTTCAATGAGAATCACAAGACCGCGCCAAATTTACCAAGGTAAAACTTCAGAGAAGTATAACAAATAATTTAATGGCCCTCGCAAGAGGGCTTTTTACTATGAACTTAACTGACATAAAACCATTCTTAATTCATCGATTTAAATCCGAAGGTGATTTAATTAAAGCTATCACTAAGGTAAGCAATAACTTTACGGCCGCTCGTGAAGACGTGAATGACTACCTTCTTGATGAGCGATTAGTCGCCGCTTATGCCGCTTTTTATCTCACTACAAATTTTCCTAAATTCTCTCACTGCATGGAATACTTAGAAGGATATAAAGATCTTTTGCAAGAGAGTGAACTCATTGATATCGGCTCCGGTCCTGGAACATTTCTTTTTGCTATTGGAGAATTCTTTGATTGGAATTTATCAACCCTTTATGGAATTGAAACTTCTCATCTAATGAAAAAACAAGCAGCTAAAATCAAAGAGGGACTCTTTCCAGATAAAAATATAGAGATCGTTTCAAATTCAAACATCATCCCCAAGAAGAAAAAAAATAGAATCGTCATCTTCACTCACTCAGTGAATGAGATGGGAGTAGAGCGAGCAATAGAATATATTAAAGATCTCGATCCAGATGGAATAATGTTTATTGAGCCTGGAACTAAGAGCTTCTTTAAAGAGTACTTAACTCTAAGAGAAAAACTAATTGAAAGTGGATTTAATTGTCACTATCCGTGTCCCAGTAATAATGAATGTCCTATGAAGGATAAAGATGATTGGTGCCACCAGTATATAAGAGTCACTCACGATCCAGAGATTGCTCGACTTTCTCAGCTAGTAAGTATTAATAGAGTGTGGCAGCCCATGACTTTAGGTCTTTATCTCAAGGGATCAACGACTAAAAAGGCAGGAGCAAGAATCATTAGAACATACCCTGAGACTAAATTTAGCCTTGGCTGGGATATATGTTATGACGCTAATAAATTAACCTTTGTAGAGGTTATAAAAAAAGATTATGATAAGAGTGAAGTTAAAGTTCTCTCAAAATACCTCGCTGGAAAAAATGTAGAATTCTCAATTAAAAAAGAACTCACTGACCGACTTAGAATAAAAGTAGAGGGTGAAATTGGCTAAATTATCAAATTATAAAATTCTACTAATTGATGATGATCAAGAGGTTCGTGCCATCTTAAAAGAGCATCTAATTAATCTAGGTGGACTAGTAGCTGAAGTTGATAGCGGGAAGAAGGCATTTGAGCAGATTAAAAAACACGACTTCGATGTTGTTATCTCTGACCTCAGACTTCCAAATGTTTCAGGTAAAGAGTATATGGACCTTATAAGAAGCTATGGTGGCAAAGCTCCAAGAACGATTCTTATGATCTTATTCTCAGACATTTCAAGCAATGAGGATAAAGAAAAGGGTAAAGAGGGGTTTTATTTAAAACCCCAAAAAATGGAAGATCTAATAGAGCTTATAGTTAACCCTTAATCAATTCCAAAATCATTTTCACCAAACTGAGATTTATCACCAGCATTACTTCTTGGATTCTTAAGAGATAGCGGCTTCGTTATGACCTGTTTAGCTTTTTCAATCCCATAGTTAAAGTACTCTGAATCAACCGTCTGCTCTTTTTTGGCACCCTCGTTAAAAAGGTGAACTGTCTGAGTAGGGAAAGCAAAATTAATGTCCATATCATTAGCAAGACGGAGTATATCGATCATAAGTCTGTGCTTCTCTGCTTGCTCTCTTGCGTACTCCGGAGTTTCCCAAAATACTTGCAATTGAATCTCAAGAGCACTTGCACCAAAGTTTACAAAGTAGATATTAAAATTATCTTTTCTTGTCCACTTATGGTTAAGAACAATTTGTCTAATACCCTCACAAAATGCTTCCACTTTTTCTGGAGGAGTATCGTATTCAATTCCTAAAGTTGTATTAAGTCTTCTGTAACGTCTGCGGCCCTTATTGTCTATCGCCACATTTGCTAAGTTACCATTTGGAACACTGATAATTGAATCATAAAATGTGCGAACTTTAGTAGACCTAAATCCAACTTCAACAACAGTTCCTTCAATATCTCCAGTGAGTATAGAGTCTCCAATATCAAATGGCCTGTCGAGTATAAGCATGATGGAGCCAAAGAAGTTTGCAAGGGTATCTTTTGCAGCAAAAGCGAAGGCCAGACCACCGATTCCAAGTCCTGCTATTACTCCAGTTATATCAATCGTAAAACTATAAGCGATATACATTGCTCCCATAATATAGAGAAGAACAAATGTCGTTTTAGTTAAAAGAGGAATAAGAATATCGTCAAATTTTGAGTCAGTAACTGCACTTCTTGCTTGAAAATAATAAGAAAGCATATGAATAATTCTATGCCCAAGCCAAACAGTAAAAAACGAAATTATAATTAATAAAATTCTATTGAGAAAACTTAAGGCATTAACTGGCAGGTCTAGATAGGTTATTCCAGGAATTAAGAGAATCACAAACACTAGACGTCGAAAAGGAACAAGGGCATTTTCTAGAAGATCACTAGAATTTACTTTGAAAACTTTTACATATTTATTAACGATGACTTCGGCAATAAAGCCGATAATTCTTTCAAGAATAAATGCAATAAGAAAAAGTGCTATAAACCCAAGCCATTGCCAGTGCTCAAAAATAAAACCTTTCTCCTGAAATGATGCGGGAACTTTTGAACGAATATAGTTTTCAAAATGACTCTCAACAACATCACCTGCAACTTCAGAATCTCTATACTTTTGTGTGTAAAATTTTAAAGACTGGAGAGTTGCTTTGGTAAAAAGCCACTTATCCTTAACTTTTCCAATTGAAATCTCTTTAATGTTTCCAAGATCATCTCTAGTTTTATCAAAGTACCATATAGACCCTTCAACTTTGTCTGGAATATCTGAATATTCAATTTTTTGCATGCGATCGAGAACAAAAATTAAGCTATTAGAATACTTCTTTCCAACGCTGAACTTTATATTATCGTTAAACTCAGATAGGTCTAGAGTTGAGATAGCTTGGTTATAATAGAGTTCATGATTTAGATTTTGTTTCTTGATTTGAACCATTGGTTTTAGAAACGTCTCCATCGTGTCGCGTGGACTAGAAGTTACTGCAAAAGTAGAGAGTGAAAATAAAAGAACAAGAAGTAAGCGCATAAAAAAATCCTTAGAATATTGATGTCTTATTCTAAGGATTAAGGACTATTTTGTCATGTCATTGATTTAATTATTTATTAAAAATCCTGATGAGGATATAACTTTTGAGCAAGTAACTCTACAGTTTCTCCATCTCGGTTTGAACCCACAAGTATCACCTTTACTACAAGATCTGGCCGATCGAGAGTATCCAGATGGACAACCCGGAGGGTTACATCCACTCTTTTTACATTTAGAGCAAGTTCTATCTACTCTATGAGTTATTGGTACAGCTGAAACTAAACCTGTACCAGGATCGATATAAATAGGTTTCTTTCTGGATGAGGAAAGGGAGTCAATGACACTATCTATATAGGCTTGCGAGTACTCACACTTTAAAGTTGAACTGTTGAAGGTTGCACCTGGATCTACAGCTAGGCAGGCTACTTCTGCTGAAGATACAATCGCATTATCAAGTTGAGAGAAACAGCCTGTTGGATTGTTCCCAACAAATGCACCTTGGAGTTCAATTCTTTTTTTAATAATTCTCTCTTTCACAGGGTCTCTGTCTTTATCAATCGCTAAAACCAGATCAAGTTCAGTTGCAGATTTTCGAACAAAGCTTATGTCTTTAATAAAAACACTGCCAATCTGATCTCCAACACTAATTTGATTAACAACTGAGCCACCATTGTATTGTGTTTGTATTGCCATAGTAGATCCAAAAGATATTTCTGCGGTAGGGTCAATAGGAAGATCAGTAAACTGAGATAAGGTTATAGAGCAACTATCTTTGTGAAGCATATATTTTTGAACTCTGTTATAGACTTCGTTTATGTCATTGTTCATGACAGTTTCTCTATTTATAGTCGAAGAGTTTTTTCCCAACTGAGCAATTACGAGTGCAACTCCTCCGGCCATAGCCGCGGCCATGAGAACACCGATCATGGATACACCATCATCATTTTTTAGAAAATTCATATTATATTCCTTATTAAGTATTTCTGAATATTGTACTCTTATATTCTATAAATCTCTAACCTTTGATAAGGAGAATGTCTTTCCAAGAACATACGCTTTATTCTCATAGCAACTATTTGAGTATATGAGTTTTTTTCTGTCAGTAATTAATGACAATACAAGTCATGGCGCAAAGAACACCTCGTGACTCTTCATCCCAAGAAGTAAGCCTCCATGTTTTTCCCGTTTGAACAATATGGCACTTGTGAGTTGATGAATCTTTCCATTCATCATGATTTTCAATCTTTGTTAAAAAGCAAAAGTCTTTGTTGTATCCATAGGTGGTATTTCGAGCTGTAACTTGATGGCTAGAGTATTGATAAGTTAAGTTATTTGGTGGCGGTGTACAATTTACAGTCGTTGAATCATAAGCCCCACCAAAATTATCACATATTCTTTTAACAGCTGAAGATACTGCATTATCTAGTTGAGAGAAACACTTTGAAGGAACATTTCCAGTAAATTGCGAATGCAGATTAATTCTTTTTTGTATAATTCTTCTCCCTGACTGTGAAGCTAAACTCCCATCAGGATTGAATACTTCTGTAGGAGAATTTAATCCACCTTTTTTATCAATAGACAAAATAATATCCACTTCATTTGAGTTTTTTCTTTCTATTTGTATTGCTGCAACTGTTACTTTCCCAATTTTATCTCCAACCGCAAGTTGATCGCTAACAATTCCTGAATAATTTGATTTTATTTTTTTATTTCCAAAACCTATTGGACCTCCGCCGTTAATTAGGGAAGGGAATTGAGTAATTGTTTCATTACAACTTTCACTATGAAGCATGTACTTTTCGATTCTATTTACAAGAGCATTGATGTCATTATTAGCATTTGTTTCTTGAGTAATTTGATTAGAGTTTTTTCCAATTTGGGCAACGAGAAGCGCAACACCTCCGGCCATCGCGGCAGCCATTAAAACTCCGACCATGGAGACACCTTTTTGATTTTTTAAAAATATCTTCATCACTACCTCTTAGTTAGTATACTTCAAGTCCATATATTGGGAAATATATCAATATCTTTGAGTTTATTAATTATAAGTGCCAACTATTTATGCCTTTCACAAAGCAGTAAAACTAATTCCAAATTTAGCCTCAATCCTCTCTTTCTCCTCACTAGAGAAAGAATTGTTATCTATTGAGAGAATATCGAGTTTGGGGCAATCATGCATATAATCAGGAAGTTTTGTTAGTCCGTTATTATCCAAAGATAACCGGCTTAGTAGGGCAAGCTCTGTGATCTCAAGTGGTATATCGGTAATTTCATTTGAAGAAAGATTTAAGTTTTTTAACATTAAAAGTGCTTGAATATTTTGAGGGAATTTCTTTAATAGGTTTTTACTTAAGTTGATATCCGTAAGAGTGCTACTTGCAGTAAGTGGGATGTAGATGTTTTGAATTCTTCCACCTGATAAGTTTAGACTAGTCATACTTTTAAGTTTAAAAATATTTTCTGAAACGCCAGAGAGCATAGTGCTATTTATATAAACAATTTTTACTTTTTCTAAATCACTTATCCAGTCCGGAATAGATTCAAGCTTTTTTGATTGGATATAAAGATTTTCCAAGTTTGGGAAGGCTGTTATCTCCTCTGGTAGAGTAGATGTTTTTATATTTAGTTTTAAGGTGGTTACTATAGCGGGGTTAACAAAAGCTTTATTTAAATTTTTAAATAACATAGGCTACTCTTGGGTTCCGGGGATACCTAAAAAGTATAATATACTTGTCATGGGACCATGGCTCATGTGTTGACCAGCATTTTCTTTCACGATTTCCTTGGCATGAAAAGCGATTCCAAGACCAGCTTTTGCAAGCATTTTTAAATCGTTTGCACCGTCACCTATGGCCACGACTTGTTCAAGATTAATACTTTCTTGTTGAGCAAGCATCTCTAGCAGCATAGCTTTTTTTTCTGCGTCAACGATAGAGCCTGATACGACTCCAGTTAGTTTGCCATCTTTAATTTCAAGTTCATTGGCAAACGCGTAATCAAGTCCTAACTCATTTTTAAAGTGATCGGCGAAAAATTGAAAACCACCAGAGATAATTGCAACTTTGTAACCCAGGTTCTTAACTGTTTTTACAAATTCAGAAACGCCATCAGTGAGTTTTATATGCTTTAGAACATCTTGCATTTTTGATTCAGGCATTCCCTCAAGGAGAGCAACTCTTTTCCTGAGACTCTCAGTGAAATCAAAATTTCCATTCATTGCTTCTTCAGTTATGCGGTGAACTTCGTCCCCAACACCATGAACTTTTGCCATCTCAACGATGACTTCAGATTGAATAAGAGTTGAATCCATATCAAATACAATAAGACGTTTATTCCAGCGCCAAACATTATCACGTAAAAGAGCAAGATCAGTTTTATGTTTATTTGAAATTCTAATAAGTTGTTTTTTTATATCAGTCCAGTCAATATCTTTTGTCTGTGCTCTCATGGCGATATCTAGGGATTTAAATTCATCCTCTGTTATATTATCAATTCTTTGAATATTTATAGAACTCTCTGCCAAAGTGGAGGAGATGTCCTCTAAGAACTCCGCTTGCAAACCAGTTTGATTTACAACTGAGATGATATATTTATCTCCAGATTTTTTAATAGAGCCATGATCTTCAACAACTTCAAAGTCGAGATTCATTTTCATTTTCTTAGCAGTGAAAAAAAGATCCTTTAAAAGAGGAGAGTCTTCAACTTTTGTGCCTTCAATGGATAGAAGAATATTAAGGGATAAAAAGCCGTGGGTGATTGATTGACCCATGTCTTCAATTTGTGCGTGATTCTCTCTGATGCATTTCATAAGACCGGCGGTTACACCAGGATGATCTTGACCTGTGACAAAGATAAGAATCAAGTTTTTCACGTGTTTTGCTTCTCCATCTTTCGAAGTTTTCTAGCTTCTTTTTTCGCCTGGCGATCAATTTTTAATTTTCTCACCATGGAAACTGAGTATAGCACAGCCGACCAAAGAGAAATGATAGAAGCGATGTAGATGAAGATAATTCCCATTTTTGGAAAGGGAAAAATCCACCAGTTTTCATTACACATAAGCATTGGGATTCCGACCATCATTGTAGCAGTTTTCCACTTACCAAGAGAGTTTACGGGAACAACAATGCCTTCATTCATCGCTAAAAGTCTAAGCGAAGTCATATACATTTCTCTGAGAACTAAAATAATCACAACAACAGAAGAGATTCTTCCTAAAGATAGAAGCATTATAAGACTTGAGACTGTAATAAACTTATCCGCTATAGGGTCGAGAAATGATCCAAAAACGGTGACGATATTTCTTTTTCTTGCGATATATCCATCAAAAAAATCTGTAATTGCCGCAAAAACAAATATCCAAGCTGCGGCCCACCCAAAAAGACTCGCCGTTTCTTGAGCAAAAAAGTCAGCTTCCATTTTGACAACGAGCAGGCACCCAATGACCAAAGGGATCATTAAAACACGGAAAATTGTGATTCGGTTGGGGAGATTGTCAATTTCTAGGTCGTTTGATTCAGACATTTTAATAATATAACAATGAAAATTCGTGAAGCATAATATTTTCCTACTAACTTTTTAAAATTCGGGCACTTATACTAGATAGATATTATTTTATTATAAATTGCTGCATTACAGAAAAGGAAAGCATAAAATGGCCCATTTAAATTTGGTAAAAAGTGACTTTGAATTATTGGAGAAAAAAGTTTTTCCAAGGTTTCCCTTTTGTTATCTGACTTTCAAGTGTGATGATTACGACGATCACGTTTTTGAAGTCAAAGATATTTCTCAAACTGGAATGCAACTCGCACTTGCAAATGGTGAACACAATATTGATGAAGAAAAAAAGATCAACGGAATTCTTCAGTGGTCTGGAATAAAACTTGAAGTTTCAGCAGTTGTTAAGTGGACAACTAAGAGGCGTCTTGGTGTTGAGTTTAATACTAAACCCAGTCATAGAGAAAATGTAACAGATTTTTTATCTGTGCAAAATTTTGCAAAACTATTAAAACCGGTGCACAAGATGGAACTTGGTTTTGAGACTCCTCCGAGACTAAAATATTGGCTTCGTTGTGATGGACCTGTTGAATTATTTGTATGGCAACACAGCGATGGAGAACTTGCTCAGTTTGAGATTCTTATCATGGAAAACTATATCCAGTGGAAAGATGGACAAGGTTTAAAGAGCGCAAGAATCATGTCTAAAAGAGATATTGATACACCTCTAATTACTGAAGATGAATTTGTTATCAAAGTCGACTCAGTTCTGGATGATAATAAAATTGATCTGGCTTCTGCCCTTGTTAGCCATATTGATGATGATCTTCTGACAACTCAGTGCGTGGACTTCATTAAAATGAAACTTGGAATTTAGTCACCCCCTTGCTAGAATTTGAAAAATAAAATTAATTAAAAAAGGAATAAAAAGTGAATAGAAATTTAGCCCTAGAGTTCGTAAGAGTAACAGAGATGGCCGCACTTGCTTCGGCAAGACTAATGGGAAGAGGTGATGAGAAAGCCGCTGACCAAGCTGCAGTTGATGCCATGAGATCAATGCTCGACTCTGTTGAGTGTGACGCCACAATTGTTATCGGTGAAGGTGAAAGAGATGAAGCTCCTATGCTTTTTATCGGAGAAAAAGTTGGAAGTGGTAACGGACCTGAACTCGAAATCGCTGTTGATCCTCTAGAGGGAACAACTGTATGTGCTGTGGGTGGATATAACTCTATTTCAGTTATGGCCATAGGGGAGAAGGGAAACCTTATGAATGCTCCAGATACGTATATGAATAAAATAGCCGTTGGCCCAAGTGCTAAAGGCGCAATTGATATCACACTTACTCCAACTGAAAATATTAAAAGAGTTGCCGAGGCAAAAAGCTGTCGCGTGCAAGATCTAACGGCAATGGTACTAGATAGACCTAGACATCATGACCTCATTAAAGAGTTAAGAGAGACGGGTTGTAGAATTCATCTCATCGGTGATGGAGATGTTGCCGCTGCAATTGCAACTGCTCTTCCTGACTCTGGAATAGATATTCTTTTTGGAACTGGTGGAGCTCCTGAAGGTGTTATCGCTGCCGCAGCACTAAGATGCCTAGGTGGAGATTTCCAAGGGGTATTTGTTCCAAGAAATGATGAAGAAGTGGCCCGAGCAAAAAAAATGGGTGTTGACGATATAACTAAAATTTTAAATATCGATGACCTTGCAAAAGGAAATGTGATGTTTGTTGCCACAGGTGTAACAGATGGACCACTTCTTGATGGTGTGAAATTCAAGCCATGGGGTGCAGAGACTCACTCAATCGTTATGAGAAGTAAATCTGGTACGATTAGATATATTAAAGCAGAACATCACTTCGATAAAAAGCCACGATACTAGTCAACCTTTGAGGTGAACTTTGGTTCCCACTTGTTTCGACTCCCTATTACAGTGTATTTTAAGAGTTCCAAAAATCTTAAGATTACATATGTAAGACGGAGTTTAGAGTTGTGAGAAAGTTTGCCTTATTATTTATATTTTCATTCCTATCACTCAATATTCCAGCTTTTGCACAACAACAGTTCAGTATTGCAACTCTCAACACATGGATGATTCCAGTTCTGAGAAAGAAAGCAAATATTAGGGCCTCAGTCATTGGCGAAGCACTTAAAAAATATGACGGTGCTTTTTTACAAGAGGTCTTTAACAATAAACAAAAGAAAATCTTTAAAAAGAAACTTCAAGGTTTCAACTCCCATGAAGACTCAAGACCTCTGGGCAAACTTACTTCAGGACTTTTAAGCTTTAGTAGATATCCAATTATTAGAAAAGAATTTTTAAGATACAAAGACTGTAAATTAGCTCAGTGCTTCGCAAATAAAGGCGTTATTCTCACAAGAGTAAAGATCTCTGAGGACGTAGCTGTTGATATTTATAATACTCATACAGAACCGTTTTCAGATAGATCAGAAATTAGAAAAAAACAATTCGAGCAACTGATAGATTTCATGTTTGTGAATGATCCACTTCGAATGAATCCCACGGTCATTTTAGGGGATTTAAATATCCACTCTGAAACTGATGAATACGATCTTCTAAATTCAAGGCTTGGAAGATTTGGATTTAGAGATTCTTGGGTTGAACTAAACGGTGGTCTTCCGGGGTTTACTTGGAACTCATTTGAAAATGAATGGGGTCAAATTCTTGAGAGAAAGCCAGATGAGCGTTCAAAAGAGCGTCTTGATTATATCTATGTAAGAGACGGAGCAATATCCAGAATCGAATTAGATGAAGTTGAATTAATATTTAACGAACGAATAAAGCTTAAACCCAGTGATAGTGAACAACATTTTTTGAGTGATCATTATGGAGTTGGGGCAACTATGACTTTTTACTAAACCTTCTAGTCAGTCTTTGTAAAATCTTAGAGTTTTTCTCTGTTTAAAATCTGTGAAATCTTGGTACAATAGTATTATTAATAGATTATAAACATTGGAGAATATATGGCATCTGCACAAAGAATAGAAACGTTTGATACTACAGCTGAGAATATTTACAAAGTTCTGACTAACTATGAAGGCTATGCTGACTTTATGGATGGGGTAAAATCTGTAAATGTAATTGAGCGAACAGCTAATAGTGCCAAAGTTGAATACAATATAAATATCATCAAAAAATTCTCATACGTTTTGACAAGTACCGAAGTTGAGAACAAAAAAGTTTCTTGGAGCTTTGATTCAGGAGATCTTTTTAGTTCTAATAATGGATCATGGGAATTAAAAGATAACGGTGATGGTACAACTGAAGTTACTTATAATATTGATATTGATTTTAAAGTAAAAGTTCCGGGTATGATTTCTAAAAAATTAGTTTCAAGTAATCTTCCTTCAATGATGAAGTCAGTTCATAAAAGAGCAAAATCACTTTAATTTAAGGATAAATAAAATGGAAGAAAAAGAAAAAAAACATATTACGGACATCTTCAAAAAAGTTGTGAGTACTGGAATTAGTGCGGCTTTTATGACTGAGGATGCAGTTAAAAATCTCATTCAAGATCTTCCACTTCCAAAAGAGATGGCCCAAGGTTTACTCCAAAACGCCAAGCAAACGAAAGAAGAATTTGTGGGTTCAGTGAAAAATGAATTAAA
>Ga0307937_1000089_pt1 | contig 60416 bp, 56 predicted proteins | sample OrgLakmetagenom3_FD_201814 | JGI IMG/M metagenome (GOLD analysis project Ga0307937, IMG submission 201814) | Saline water microbial communities from Organic Lake, Antarctica - #3 | ecosystem: Environmental > Aquatic > Non-marine Saline and Alkaline > Saline | place: Antarctica: Organic Lake...
ATGTAAGACCATCCCCGCGTAGCTGGCCGAACAGTTCGGTGGCCTCGCCCTTGGCAATCAAGGTTCGCTTCAGCTCGCCAATGGCCTTTAAAGCTTCGTCCAGCTCCAATGGCTGCATATCAAGTTGTTTGATACCCACTTCGGCCAATCGCTGTTCGTCGTAGCTTTGCAACAGGCTCCACGAGCGGGCGTAGTCACTGATGACTCGGGCAACGGCTTCGCCTTCGGTGGAAACCAATCCTTGATTAGTTAGGGTACGGCTTAGCAGGTTAACGGCCTGTTCGAACTCTATGCCGCGCTCGGTGAGCCGGCGCTGGTTGAGGGTGTAGCCTTGAACCAGGTGGTCTTTGAGTACACCGGTTGCCCACTTACGAAACTGCACACCACGCTGGGATTTTACGCGGTAGCCTACAGAGATGATTACATCCAGATTAAAGTAATCGACTTGGTAGGTTTTGCCATCGGCGGCAGTTGTTGCATTTTTTGCAACAACTGAGCTTCTGTCGAGCTCACCTTCCTTGAAAACATTGCTAATATGGCGAGAGATCACCGATTTATCCCGGTCGAACAGGCCGGTCATCTGATCTAGGCTGAGCCAGGCAGTTTCCTGATCCAGTGCCACTTCCAAGTGAGCCTGCCCATCGTTCGATGTAAAAATCCGTATTTGTTGTTCAGTCATGACAGTTCCTTGTCTAGAGTTCCTTTTGGCGGCGCATATTGCTCGCGAAATCCAAAGCTACCAGAGATTCCGGCTTTATTCAGCATCCTGAACCGGCTCTTTGCTCAGGTCTGTGGTTTTCAACGCCTGCTTAATCTTCTCCAGCGGGCCGCTAAGGGCTTGCTCCAGTCGTATCATATGCGCTACCAGCCATTGGATCATTTCTGGCCAGTTCGCCTTGTCGTAGCCGTTGACCGGTTTGGCAAAGACGATTCGGCAGGCTTTTCGATTAGGCAGTGGCTGCCAGGTAAGCGCGGCGCCAAATTTTGTTTCGATGTGTGTCTTCTGGCTTTCCAACCGATCAAATGCGAACTGATTTGCTTCAGCTTGCGAACGTGACATGTAGAACTCCACCCGCACTTCGTTTTTGCTGAAGATTAGGTTGAATACCATTGCAGATAGCCCGGAGCCAGCCGATAGCCAGTGGTCTTTGTTCGGGCTGATGTTGTTATAGAGGCTACAGCTACTGTGACTGAATGCATCCAGTGCTTGCTCCCAGAAGGCCAGCCGCAGTCGGTGGCTATTAAGCTGCTCGTGGCTGGCACTCTTTTCCTCGGCTTCTTTGGCCATCATGCCGATCATGAAGTCTGCCGCTTCTGGGGTGGGTATTATCTGCTCTACGTTTAAGAATAATTCTGCGCCGGCCTGGTAGGGCGTCACCTTGAAACACTGGCAAATAACGCCGAACTGGCTAAGCCACAGCACGGTGTTGGTGACTTCTTTGCGGTAATGGGCGGCTACCAGAATCAGGCGCTGGCTTTTCAGGGTGTTCAGCTGCACAGACTGTAAATCATCCGCTTGTAGAAATTCCAACAGCACTTTTTCGGCATTGGCGGGCTCTGCGCCTTCCAACTGCGCTTTTTGGTTAAGGTAGCGCTGAAAAATCTCAATCACCTGCTGCTTTTTCAAGTTGGCGCAGTAGCTGGCGTATTTGAGTGCTTGCCACACCACATCCCGGCCGCTGTCATCGAGTTTGTTTTCGATAATGACCAAGTTGCCTTCTTTATCAATGGCCAGCAGATCCAACCGCTCGCGGGTGTCGTCAAAACCGTCGAATTCCTTCTGAATGATCAGCAGTTCGTCACCTTCGCCCGGGGATAGCGCCTGCGGGTAGTTTTCCAGCCATTCTTGCAAGTGCTTGCGCTCGGTAAAGCCCAGGTCGGTGAAGCGTTTTACTTCTAGCGGTTTTATTCGGTTGGCGGCTGCGTCGATTTTAAACATGCGCGGCCTCACCTGCTTCGCTCATTCGAGTTTCAGCGCTGGTTACAGACAGCTCACCTGATAGGAGTTTCGGTAGAAGGATATCTCGCAGTTCAGCTAGCGTTTTGGCTTCGCGTGCGTTCATTTCGATTTTCAGATATAGCTGCCGAACTTGCTTTGAAAAGGCTGAAGTCAAAGTTGCCGATGGGACTACGACTGCAATCATTCTGAAGTTTTTTTTACTAATTTCAGCGAAGGTTGTGCCACTGGCTCGATTTTTAATTTCATCCATATTGGCGCTACACCACTGAATTACGAACTCTGGGGAGAGTGTCTGATCACACCTCATTGCTATATAACCTTGGTTCACTGCAACGGGAATTTTAGCAAGTGCTAAATACCCCACAGGAGCCCGTGACGACATCAGAACAGTATCAACGGGAAGGAGTCCTGAGCTGATTTTGCCAAGTCCTGCGGAAGTGATCCTTCGTTCTGTACCGATCAGTACATTATCTGCAAGATTTGACATGTCTTTTGGCGTCGTCCAATTAATATCACCGCCATCCCAAAAGACTGGATTCTTGGTTGATGGAGTGCCGCCGCCAACCGCTGATACTTGATCTCCAATGCAGCTTACCTCCCATCTCTCCGGAATTTCCCCCAGCTCACTATCCTGCATTACCGCCGGAAACAGCTCTGCGGTGGCGCGGAGCTCGGCGTATTGCTCGGGCTGTTCGGCCTGGAGGCGGCCTAGCTGCTCTGCAGCACTTGCGGTGGATGTGTCAGCATCAAATAGAGAGGTGCCGGAAATGGCCTGCATGGCGGCGAGCAGTGCGTCTTCTTCGCTGCCGCCGGCTTCCAGTGCGGCGATCTTGGCTTTGACCGGCTCGAAATCGACAAACCAGCTTTTGAAGAGGGCCTGGGCCATCTGTTCGAGGGTTTGGTTGATTTCAGCGTTTAGATCGATTTTGTTCTGTATGCTCCATAAAACGTCAGATTGATACTCTTGAACATTCAGTGGCGGCAATAGAATCTGGTAAGCGTCTAGAATTTTTTTTGTTAAGAATTTTGTTGCTGAACCCACAGACATTTGTTGCAATTCGGCTGTTACATGCTTTATGCGAAAGTATAACCATTTAGTACTTAGTTTTTGGCTGCCCTTCGGAGTTATGACATATGTTCGCTGATAGGCATTGAACTTCCCTTGGTAATATTTGATAGGAAAAATGCCATTTGCGTTGTTCCCGGCAAGCAATACAGCCTCTGTATCGAATGCATATTTATCGATTGATAAGGTTGTCGGCGAGCAGGTGAAAAAAGGGTACTCTCCATTATCAATAGCTGCATTTGAGTCCAGCTTTCCTGTCTTAAATTCCACGAGCTGATCCAATGAGACCAGCGGCCATTCAGCACTCATATCCCAGCCCTCCAAGATTCCGCTTAATCTCAGTCTCCAGTCGATCACTCTCGGCAAACTGCTCCCGTAGCTGTCCGGTTATCCGTGCCATTTTCTCGGCAAAGGGCTCGTCGTCTTCTTCTTGCTCTTGAGCGCCCACATAGCGACCGGGAGTTAGTACAAAGTCATGCTTTTTGATCTCATCCAGGCTGGCGGATTTGCAGAAGCCGGCCACATCTTCGTAATTTTCGCCGCGCTGCCAAGCGTGGAAGGTGTTGACGATTTTGGCGACATCATCAAAAGTAAAGTCCCGCAGTACTCGGTCACGCATAAAGCCGAGGTTGCGGGCGTCGATGAACAGCAACTCTTGCCGCCGGTCGCGTTTCTTTTCGTCGCGTACCGTGCCGTTGACTTTGTCTTTGGTCAGGAACCAGATGCAGGCTGGGATCTGGGTGTTAGTGAACAGTTGGCCGGGCAGGGCGACCATACATTCCACCAGGTCTTCTTCTACCAGGCGTTTGCGAATTTCGCCCTCGTTGTTGGTGCTGGAACTCATGGAGCCGTTGGACAGCAGCAGAGCCATGCTGCCGTTAGGTGCCAAGTGGTGCAGCATGTGTTGCATCCAGCCGAAATTGGCGTTGCCCTTGGGTGGCGTGCCGTATTTCCAGCGGGCGTCTTCCGCCAGCGATTCGTTCCACCAATCTTTGATGTTGAAGGGCGGATTGGCCATCACAAAATCGGCACGCAGGTCTGGGTGTTGGTCGTCTAGGAAGGTGTCTGCGTCTTTCTTGCCGAAGTTGAAGTCGATGCCCCGGATGGCCATGTTCATGGCGGCCAGTTTCCAGGTGGTGGGGTTGGATTCCTGACCGTATACGGAGATGTGCTTTTTCTGTTCGGCTGCGTCGTAATGCTGTTCGCTGGCGTGTTGCTCAATGAACTTGTCGCTGGAAACGAAAAATCCGCCTGAGCCCATGGCGGGGTCGTACACGCGGCCGGAATAGGGTTGCAGCATTTCCACAATCAGGGTGACGATGCTTTTCGGCGTGTAATACTGGCCGCCCTGCTTACCTTCAGCCAGGGCGAATTGGCCCAGAAAGTATTCGTACACATGGCCAAGAATGTCTTTGCTTTGCAGCTCCAGCTTTTCACCTTCAAATATTGGCTTGGTGAAAGAGGTGTCGGAGAAAGTGTTGATCAGGCCTAGCAGCTTGTCGTTGTCGAGCTGGTATTGGCTGATTCGGTTGAGGATACCTTTGAGTTTTTTGTTGCTCTTTTCGATGTCTTCCAAGGCGTTGTCGATCAGCCAGGAGACGGAGCGAAGTTTTACATCACCGCCAGCATCGTCTTGCCAGAGAACAGTGCCTACGGGCAGCACAGCTTTTTCTTTCAGGGTGTTCCAACGGGCCGGTTTGGGTACCCAGAACACGTTGGCTTCACGGTAGTAATCTAATACTTCCAGCTCTTTAATCAGCGCCTGCTGGTACTCCTCGTCGTCGTCGAAGTCTTCCCGGGGCATGTAGTAGATGTTGTCGTCGCTGTCGGTCTTGAACAACTCCAGCAACTCTTCCTGGCGCTCCTCGAAGGCGTCAGATACGTATTTGAGGAAGATCAGGCCCAGCACTACGTGCTTGTAGTTGGCGGCGTCCAGATTGGCGCGGAGCTTGTCGGCGGCTTTCCAGAGTTTGTCGTCAAGGGCTTTGAGGAATTGCTGTTCCGTGTTGTGCATTGTTCAGATGTTCCCTTTGCAAAGTAACGGCTTTCTTGGCTGCTAATATAGCGTAAAGGCACGGAGCGACAGGCTGTGTCGTTTCGTGCGTTTTGTTTGTTTCAGAGTGTTACTGGTAAGACCGCGGGTGTGTCGGTTGCTAACCACTCTTTATAGCGTTGTTTTACGTGAGTTGGTTGGGCAAGACAAGGTGGGAGAGATGTCGGGGCCAATGCAAATTTTAAATTGTACGTTTAAATGGTCTTCTTCTCTGTCAAACAGTTAAATAGATTCTAGCCAAAGCACTTGCGAGTTGTGGAGGTCGTTCAGAATCATTGATGGCTGGTTAGAATGATCGGTTATCCACTAAAAGCGGAATGGGTCGACTTGCCGTTATTGGTGGGGCAAAAGGTGGGGCAAAAACGAAAGTCGCGAAGAAGTGTCGGCCATAAAAAAATCCAACCACCGTTAAGTGATTGGATTTTCTGAGGTATTTGGTCGGGACGGTAGGATTTGAACCTACGACCCCTTGCACCCCATGCAAGTGCGCTACCAAGCTGCGCTACGCCCCGATTTGCTAATTTCTGCCTGTTCAAAACGATGTTTTGGTGGCACAGGCCATTGAGACTTAAAGAGGAATCTCAGTGGCTTAGCGGGAGCGAATATTACACGAGCAGATTCCAAAAAGAAACACCAACCGGCGAAAATGTGCGGGTTTTAGCGCGCATTAACGTAATTTGGTTTCCCGCAGTTTGGACACGAATTCGGGTGGGGCGAAGCTATCCGGATTGGATACTCCCCAGTACTTGTCGAATACGGTCAGGCCGGTGTCGCCTTGTAGCAGCGCGCCAGGCTCGATAAACGGAAACAGGTCCAGATAGGAGCTGACCTCGGTTTTCGATACCCGGCGAATGATGTGTTCCGGGCCTAGCTCGGAGGTGTGGTTCAGCCCACCCGCTTGCAGCAGATTTTGCAGGGCCTCCAAAGTGTTTTTATGGAAGTTGTAAACCCGTTCGCTTTTCAGGGGTACATCGATTTTTTCACCGCGTCTTGGGTCTTGAGTAGCAACGCCGCTAGGACAGCGGCCGGTGTGGCAGTTCATGGCTTGAATACAGCCCAGCGAGAACATATATCCGCGCGCTGCGTTACACCAGTCGGCGCCAAGTGCCAGTGTGCGGGCGATGTTAAACGCCGAGGTGATTTTTCCAGCGGCGCCGATTGCGATGTCTTCACGCAGATTGCAACCCACCAGGGTGTTGTGTACCAGTAGCAGGGCATCGGTCATTGGCATGCCCAGGCGGTTGACAAACTCAAGCGGCGCCGCGCCAGTGCCACCTTCGCCGCCATCCACGACGATAAAGTCAGGCCGCCTTCCGGTTTTCAGCATGGCTTTTACAATGGCGAACCACTCCCACGCGTGACCCAGGGCGAGCTTGAAGCCCACCGGCTTACCTCCAGACAGTTCACGCAACTGATCAATAAACTCCAGCATTTCGATGGGCGTCGAAAACTCTGAATGCGCCGCAGGTGATACGCAGTCTTTACCCACTTCAACGCCACGGGCTTCGGCGATCTCCGGTGTTACTTTTGCACCGGGCAAGATACCGCCGTGCCCCGGTTTGGCGCCTTGAGAAAGTTTGAGTTCAATCATTTTTACCTGATCGAGTTGGGCGTTTTCAGCAAAGCGTTCGGCATTAAAGCTGCCGTCTTTGTTGCGGCAGCCGAAGTATCCGGAACCGATCTCCCACACCAGGTCGCCCCCTGGCTGGCGGTGATAGCGGCTGATAGAGCCTTCGCCGGTGTCGTGGTAGAAGTGGCCTTTTCTGGCACCGGTGTTCAGGCTGAGGATGGCGTTCGCCGACAGTGAACCAAAGCTCATGGCCGAAATGTTGAATATGCTGGTGCTATAGGGCTTTGCGCAGTTTTTGCCTACGGTAATGCGAAAATCACTGGTGTTTAGCTGGGTAGGGGCTAGTGAATGGCTCATCCACTCAAAGCCTTCCTTATACATATTCAGCTGGGAGCCGAACGGGCGCTTGTCGAGAATGTCTTTTGCACGCTGGTACACAATGGTGCGCTGCTCGCGGGAAAACGGTCGTTCGTCGGTGTCGGACTGGATGAAGTACTGACGGATTTCCGGGCCAATAGCCTCAAAAAGGTAACGGAAATTGGCCATAATGGGGTAGTTGCGGCTAATCGTATGGCGACGCTGTAACAGATCGTAGGTCCCCAGCATGCTCAGGAGCCCCGTGAGGGCAGTGACAAACGCCATTGGCGTGTAGATCAGAGATAACGGAAGCGACATGAAAAAGGTCACAACACAAAGAATGTAGACGGTGTAACGAAAAGGTACCGGGTTCGTTAACTTGGGCATTAAGCGGGCTTCCTTAGGGTCTGTTGACAATTCACATCGGCAACCAGAGAAATGCGCAAGCCAATGACACGATGCTCTCATAATGACGAGTCAGTTTGTCATATCGGGTGGCGACGGCCCGATAATGCTTGAGTCTGGCAAACGCGTTCTCCACCAGATGTCTGAGCTTGTACAACGGCCAGTCGAGTCCCTTGTTGCCCTTGATCGAATTTTTCTTTCTGGGAATAATAACGCTCATTCCGAGGGCTTCTCCCTTGTCACGTATTATCTGGCTGTCGTAGCCACCAGCGGCTCCGGCACTGTGCTGGTGTGCTTTCACATAGCGGCCATCAATGAAGACCCATTCCAGATCGGAGTCTGTTTTCAGCACGTTGAAGAGCTTTTTCCAGATGCCTTTTTTCGACCAGCAATTGAAGGCTTTGTAGACAGAATTCCATTTGCCGAAATGCTCTGGCAGATCTCTCCAGGGCACACCGGTCCGCATTCTGAACAGAATGCCTTCGACTGTTTTGCGCAGACCTGCCTTGTTATACAGACTGAATTGAAGCAATATTTCTCTTAGCTTGGACCACAGCTCCTCTGTGAGCATGTATCTGGGCATTGCGGGCTCGTATGATTGTTGTTTCGGAACTTCATTATACGAGCTTGCTCTTACCTTTCAAAGGCTTACGAGCAATTGTCAACAGACCCTAGGCGAGTGGAGGGTTGGGAGGTTGATTTACGCCCTCTATGGGCAGGGAGATGACTTTGATATATGGAGCACAAAACCATAAACTGATGCTCTCGTAACTTTTGAGAGTCCCGATTTAACCGCACAAACTGACGAAGTTCAATAATGTTTAATGTAGTTCAATGAATGAAGGAGGCTCCACTGTGGGCGACATTGGTAAAGACGATTATCAAACCGATTACGTGGTGGGACAAGACAACATCGCGAAGTTTGGTTTTGACATACACAACGTTGTGTTCCCGGTGACAGCGCTGCTTATCATCCTGTTTGTCGTAGGAACACTGATTTTCCCCACAGCATCAGGGGAATTGCTTGCTAGCGCCAAAAACGGTGCTATCGCAATTTTCGACTGGGGCTTTCTGCTCAGCGCAAACTTTTTCGTTCTTCTCTGTCTCGCTCTGATCGTCATGCCGGTCAGTAAAATCCGTATAGGCGGTCAGGACGCCAAGCCGGAATTCTCCCGGATGTCCTGGTTTTCGATGCTGTTTGCGGCCGGCATGGGCATTGGCCTGATGTTCTGGTCCGTGGCCGAGCCGGTGGCTTACCTCACCGACTGGTATGGCACCCCGCTGGGCGTTGAGCCCAATACACCGGAAGCCGCAAAGTTGGCCATGGGTGCGACCATGTACCACTGGGGTCTGCATCCTTGGGCAATCTACGCCATCGTAGGTCTTTCCCTGGCATTCTTCACCTATAACAAGGGCTTTCCCCTGACGATCCGTTCGGCTTTCTTCCCGATCCTGGGTGACCGTGTCTGGGGCTGGCCTGGCAACGTCATCGATATCATTGCGGTTCTGGCAACCATCTTCGGTCTTGCCACCTCCCTTGGTTTCGGTGCCCAGCAAGCAGCAGCCGGTCTGGCCTTTCTGTTTCCCGAAGCGATCGAGGGCGGTCTCAACGTTCAGGTTGGCATCATTACCGGTGTTACGGCCGTTGCCACCCTTTCCGTCATTCGCGGTATTGACGGCGGCGTAAAGCTGTTGAGTAACATCAATATGATCATTGCTGGTCTGTTGCTGGCGTTTGTCTTCTTCGCAGGTGCAACCCTGGGAATCATCGAGCAGATGTGGACAACCACTGCGGCCTATGTTGGCAACATGTTGCCCCTGAGCAACCCCTTCGGTCGTGAAGAAGATACCACCTGGTTTCATGGCTGGACGGTGTTCTACTGGGCATGGTGGATCTCCTGGTCACCCTTCGTCGGTATGTTTATCGCCCGGGTCTCCAAGGGGCGCACGGTTCGCGAGTTCGTAATTGCGGTTTTGTTGGTCCCCACCGCGATCAGTATTGTCTGGATGAGCACCTTTGGTGGCAGCGCCCTGGCGCAAATTGAGGCAGGCGTGGGCACGCTTGCGAGCGAAGGCTTGACTGACGTGTCTCTGGCCATGTTTCAGATGCTTGAAAATATCCCCTTTACCGGGATTACTTCCTTTATGGGCATAGTGCTGGTTCTGGTGTTTTTCGTGACATCATCGGACTCAGGTTCGCTGGTTATCGACAGTATCACCTCTGGCGGTAGAATCGATGCCCCTAAAACCCAGCGTATTTTCTGGGCGGTTACGGAAGGCATGATTGCAGGCGTATTGCTGTTTGTGGGCGGCGCAGATGCCTTGAGCGCGCTGCAAGCCGGCGCGGTCAGTGTTGGTCTGCCGTTCACGTTCGTGCTGTTGGCGATGAGCTATAGCTTGATGAAAGGATTGAACCATGAGCGCCGCTTGCTGATTGCAGAAGGCAAAATGACGTAACCAAGGAGGGTCGGCGATTAGCCGGCCCTTTTCACTGCCAATACCGGTAACGTTTAAAGAAAAAAGTAAGAAAAATAAAAAAGGGGCCTTCTTCGGACGCCCCTTTTTTGTTGCAACCAGTTTTATAACAGCCCATTGCTATAAATATCCAAACTCCGCTATAGCCTACTTGACCCGTTTCTCGGGCGAATAGTGCGGTCTTCGCAGCGCCTCCACTTTCTGCAACCGCGGCCTGAGACCCCGGCCATTCGCCATCTGGGTTGCCAACCCGGGGCGAGCATTGAGCTCCAGCAGCAGCGGTCCCTGCTGAGCATCTACGACCAGATCTACGCCCATGTAGCCCAGCCCCGTCGCTTCGTAACAGTGGGATGCCATGATCAGCATCGTCTCCCAGTCCTCAATGACCAGATTTTCCAGCGCAAGCCCGTTGTCCGGATGCAGTAGAACCGGACGATTATACTGAACGGCATTCAGGCCCCTGCCAGTGGCAATGTCCAGGCCCACGCCTACCGCTCCCTGGTGAAGGTTTGCCTTGCCGTCGGAGGCTCTGGCAGCAAGTCTCAGCATAGCCATGACCGGGTAGCCCTGAAAGACCACAATGCGGATGTCGGGTACACCCTGAAAGGAGTAGTTTGCCACCGGAGCCGCCGGTGGCAAAACCGATGCACCCACAGCCCAGCGTGTATTCTGGGTGGTGATGGAAGGCACAATTGCCGCGGTGTTGATATTCGGCGGTGGTGATGATGCACTAGGCGCTATTCAGGCTGTTTCGATCAGTGCTGGCCTGCCGTTTACGCTGATTCTGTTGATCATGACCTGGGGCTTGCTTAAAGGTTTGACCCTCGAGCGCAAGTTGCTGATTCAGAGCGGGGAAATGACTTAATTCGCTGATAGATCGGCGGATCAAATCGTAAAAAGCTGGAAAGCGTTTATACGCTTTCCAGCTTTTTTTTGGCTGCGCAGATGGGCACCGGACTTTTGAACGAATGCCGATGTGTTCTACCGCTTATGGAATTCTTCCATCGCAAAGCGAGCGCGGTCACCGGGGGTGAAGTGGGGGCGTTTCAGATTTTCAATGGCCCGCAAGCGCGGCAACAGGCCGCAGCCGTTGGCCATTTGAATAGCCAGGCCCGGGTATCAAAGTGGTCTGCACAAACGCTACCGCAATCAGTACTGGCATGAAGGTGCCGGAAGTGCGAATACCGATCAACATACGCATGAAGGCCACCACCAGTGCCCCCAAAGGCAATAACAGCAGCATGCGGAACATGCCCTGTTCTTCAATCGGCAGTTCGTAAAAACTCAGAAAGCCGAGGCCGGTCTCTTCAGATTGCATGGCTGCCAGCTGAATGGCGGGAATGGTCTGGCGCAGCATAGAGAAGCTGATCTCGGAGTTGGCGCCGCCCACCACGTCCAACAGCGACGCGGATCCCTGGCGCCACAACAACAGGTCTACCGGCACGCCCTGTTCAGCGGTGCGGGGGTCAAAGGTCAGCCATTCTTCGCCGGTGTGAATTTGCAGGAACGCCAGCAGCGGCTGGCGCCGGCGAGCGTCTTCCAGCTTCAGGCCATCGGCGGCGCGAGCGGGTATGCCAGAGAAGTTCAGCATGTCGACCAGTAGGTCGAGATAATTTTCGCCGGCAGTTAAAAGGATGGTGTTCTGGGTGCCGGTGTCTGGTTGCATCAGCCGGATCAGTTCGCGGGTCATGCTTTGTGGGTTACTGGAGCGTTGCCTGGCCTGCTCCAGTATTTCCCGCACAGCGGTGGCTTCGGGTTCCTCCCAAAACACAGTACGCGCCGCCGGTTTTACTTTGGCGGGTAAGGTGCGAACGTCTGGGTCTGGTATCAACTGTACTTTGTAATACAGCGTTTGGGGACCGGTAACATCGCGCTTGGTCCATTCGGCGCGGCGCATGCCAGCTTGTTCCAGAATAGAAAAACCGTAGCCAGGCGAGGCTGCTTGTTCGCTCAGGGTATGAAAACCCGGGGGCTGATCGGGCACGTTCAGTGCAGCCGTCACGGAGCCGCCGGTGGCGTCAAAATCCACCCGCGCCTCTACCATCCACACCGGCTGCTGTTCGCCGGTCAGCCAGGGAATCCCCAGTTCAATGTGGCGCCATACGGCCAGGGAAATGCCGGTAGCAATAATCAGAAAAATCGCGATGTAAAAGGGTGTGCGCGATCGGGTGCTCATAACGTGCCGCCGTTGATCATGGTGTCGGGCAGTTCGGTTGCAAACTCTTTGCCGACATCAATCAACATCACATCGCGCAGTACGTTGCGGCCAATCAGCACCTGATGGGTAAGGTGGGAACGGTCGGTCAGGGTGAATTCGGCCACTTGTGTATGGTTGCCTATAACAAATTGCAATTCCACCACCACCCGGCGTTCGGGGTCGTCGACGTTTGATTGAAGAATTTTTACCCGTCGCGAGACTTCTTTTTCCAAGGTTAGCAGCCCTTCACTGCCGGGTACGGGCACATCGAAGCGCACCCAGTTGCCGCCATCACGCTCGAACTTCACAATATTTCGCGCATCAATGGAAGAGGTTTCGGCGCCGCTGTCGACCCGGGCGTCGTAAACAGTTTCTGCGGCGGTCAGGAAGAGCTTTTCAACTTCGCCGACAATGAGTTTGCCTTTGAGCTGACTGGCCACGGCCTTGGCTGCGGTGGCCGCGGGGCAAGCCTGCTGTTTCGGCACGGGGGGCATTCTGGTGCTTTAACTTGGGCACTTATGGCTTGCAGAATGGTTTCGGTGGACGCAGTTTGATCGTTGATTGCTTGCTCGAAGCGTACCTTTGCGTTGTTTTCCATGGTGACCAGCGTCGCCCGCTGGTTTTGCACCGAGGTGTTCACGGTTTCCAGATTGGATTTGGGTACCATAAAGTACTGATCTGCCGAACAGCCGGCCAAGCCCGTTAGTATAACCAGCAATGGCAGCGCCAAGTGGACGTTGCCACCAGGCTTTGACCCCATGAAATCCTTGAAACCCATGAACTACCCCCGAAAAAATGACAAAAAAGCGCCCGAACCGATAGGTCAGCGGCACGAAACGATCGCGTAATGGTGTGTCGGTGCAGTATAAAGCAACTCCCGGAAGTGATCTGTTTACAGATGATTAAGGCGACGTATATCCCGTCAGCAACAATGGCAAATGAATAGGTTAGACTTGTCAGCGAACTGTTCCAATGATAATACCTCAGGAGTAAACGCCAGTGCTTGAAACCTTCAGCCAATGGGTTGCAGACCAACCCGTGCTTGTACTCTCGCTGATGGTGGCGATTTTTATTCTGGTACTGATTTTAGCCGGATTGCTGCAGCGTACCGGGCAAAATAACCGCCGCCTGCTGGCCGACTACAACGATCTCAAACTGGCATTAAGAGAGCAGCAGATAATGCTGGCCCATGAGCGCCAGTCGGCGGCGGAGAAACTGGCGCTTCTGGAGCACAATCGCGATGCGCTAAAACAGGAATTCGAGAATTTGGCGAACCGTATATTCGATCAGAAAAGCGAGCGCTTCAGTCAGCAGAGCCAGAGTAGTATGGATGCGCTGCTAAAACCGTTTCGTGATCAACTCAGCGATTTTCGACAGCGCGTCGAAACGGTGCACACCACCGAAACCCGTGACCGCCAGGCTCTGCGCAGCGAAATAAAATCGTTGCAGGAACTCAATCGGCAGATTACTGAAGAAGCCTCTAATTTGACCCGAGCGTTAAAAGGCGATAAAAAAATACAGGGCAACTGGGGCGAGTTGATTCTGGAGCGGGTGCTGGAAAGATCCGGGTTGCGCAAAGGTATTGAATACAAAACCCAGGGCAGCTACCGCGACAGCGATAACCAGCTGCTGCGGCCAGACGTGGTGGTGCACCTACCGGACAACCGCAACCTGGTGATAGATTCCAAGGTGTCGCTGGTGGCTTACCAGCAGTGGGTTATCAGCGACGAAGGCAGCGCCCGTGATGCGGCGCTGAAGCAGCATATGGACGCCGTGCGCAATCACATCCGCAGCCTGAGCGATAAAGATTACAGCCAGCTCAACGGTTTGCGTTCACCGGATTTTGTGCTGTTGTTTATGCCCATTGAACCGGCTTTTGTGGCAGCCTTTCAGCACGACGACAGTCTGTTTTCAGAAGCCTTCGAACGTAAGATTATTGTGGTGACGCCCACCACATTGTTGGCCACTCTGCGCACCATCGAAAACATCTGGCGTTACGAGCGCCAGAGCCAGAACGCCCGACTGATTGCGGAACGGGCGAGCGCAGTTTACGATAAATTGCGGGTGTTTGTAGAAGCTATGGAACGCCTTGGCGGCCAGTTGCACACCGCTCAGGGCAGCTACGACAGTGCGATGAACACTCTGACCCGCGGCCGCGGCAACCTGATTTCACAAGCCAACCGCTTTGTGGAATTGGGAGTGAGGGTGAAAAAAGAACTGCCCAAGGCCGTCACCGAACAGGCCGAAGTCGACCCTGAAACTGACTCCGACCTTGATTCCGGTTTTGACTCAGAGCCCGGCCTTGGCCGTAACAAGAGCGTCTCCGATACGCCAGGGAACACTGAGCCGGACGCCGGCGAATCCATTGAGGAAAACAGTTATGGCAGCAACACCGTTTAAATCTTCTGGTTGCCGGGCGTTGGTCGTGTGTGCCGTTTTGTACGCGGGCAGTGCTATGGCGCTGCCCGCGGAGCACGAAATTCGCCGCTTGATGCTGGCGACCGAGCAAGCACTGGCCGCTGAAAACTGGGACGACGCCAGCGAATACCTGGGGCGTTTGCAGCAGCTAGACGGCGAGCGCCCGGTGGATTTTTATTTCTACCGCGGCCGGGTGATGCAAAAGTCGGAGCTGTTAAACGAAGCTCAGGCCTCGTTTGAGGTGTATGTCACCCGCGCAGGCAAGGAGGGCCAGTACTACAAACAGTCGCTGGAGCGCATTACTGAAATAGAGAAGCTGCGCAAAGACCGCGCCTTGGCAGCGGTGACCAATAATCCGGCAACACCGTTGCAGCCGCGAATAGCCACCATTGAAGCCGCTGAAGGGCAAAGCGCGGCTGATCTGAAAAACTGTATTTGGCAGACAGCGAGGAGCAGGCGTTATTGATGCACCTGAACAGTGTTTTGCAGTTGTCAGGTTGGCGCGAAGACAAAACCATTGTGCAGTTGGACCAACCAGCAGACATTCGTTATCAGGTTGAAAGACGCAACAGCAGCCTGCTGATTCAGAAAATTACCCGCCAGCAAGGCACCATGCTGCGCAAAAGCCAACAGATTGACGTTTACGGCATTAGCCCGTTGGTAAAATGGGATTGCGAACCAAGCCTGGCCACTTGCTGGGTGTATGACCCAAGAGACGGTTCGCGGTTGTTTCAGCTAGGCGCTAACCAAGGCCAGGCGGAAGACATCGCCCGCACGCTGGGGCGTCTTATCCGCAACTTACAGGCCGCCGGCAAGCAGGTGGCCTTGCCACCTGTGTCCGGTTAAGTGCTGTTTTAGCAGGCTTAGCTAAAACGTGAGAAGTCTGGCTTACGCTTTTCTATAAAGGCGCGAAAGGACTCGGCCGCCTCTGGTGACTTCAGACGTTCGCCGAACAGCGCGCCTTCTGCCCGCATGGTTTGTTCCAGCGCCTCCAGATTGGGTCGTTTTAGCAGCTCTTTGGTAGCGCGAATGGCCGCTGGTGCCTGTGCAACCAGTTTCTGACAAGCCTCCCAGGCGACTGCTTCCGTGTTCTCAGGTTCGCACACGCGATTGATGATGCCCAGGCGCAACGCCTCTTCGGCACTAAAACGACCACCCAGCATCAGCAGTTCGGCAGCCCGTACGCGGCCAATCCACATGGGCAGTAAAATGCTGGAGCCACCTTCGGGACAAAGGCCAAGGCTGGCAAATGGCATTTGGAAACCGGCGTTGGTGCCTGCCATCACCATATCGCAGTGCAGCAACATAGTCGTGCCAATGCCTACCGCCGGTCCGTTAACCGCCACAACCACCGGTTTGGTAGCGTTAACCAGCACAAACAGGAAACGGCCCACCGGGGTCTCGCGGAAATCACCGGGTAAGCCTTTGGTGAAATCGTTAAGATCGTTACCGGCGGTGAAACACTCATTACTGCCGGTAAACAGAATGCAGCGAATGTCCTTGTCGGCCTCGGCCTGATCGATTGCGTCGGCCATGCTGGTGTACATAGCGTGGGTAAGGGCGTTCTTGCGCTCTGGGCGATTCAGGCGAACGATTAAAACCTGGTCCTTTTTCTCAAGCAGAATAGGGTCTGTCACGGTGTCTCCCAATACTTCTTTGTTAAATTGCAATGCATCTTAACTGCTTTTCATCGCATTCTTCACGAATTTTAGCGTTTTTGAGTAATCAACAGGCACCGCGAATTGGCCTGCAGTCGCATCCCGCGCGCGGATGAATTTCTGGTAAACTTTGGCCTTTGATTTGCCAATATATTCTTATAACGACCGTTGATGAGGCGACTATGACCACCCTGATCCGCCAGGAAGATCTGATTGAAAGCGTAGCCGACGCGCTGCAGTTTATTTCCTACTATCACCCGAAGGACTTTATTCAGGCGGTGTACGAGGCTTACAAGAAAGAAGAATCCCAAGCGGCTAAAGACGCTATGGCGCAGATTCTGATTAACTCGCGGATGTGCGCCGAAGGCCACCGCCCGATCTGCCAGGATACCGGTATTGTGACGGTGTTCGTGAATGTCGGCATGAACGTGAAGTGGGATTTTGAAACCTCGCTGGATGATGCCATCAACGAAGGCGTGCGTCGCGCTTATACCCATCCGGACAACATGCTGCGGGCGTCGATACTGGCAGATCCGGACGGAAAGCGTGAGAACACAAAAGACAACACGCCCGCCATCATTCATTACAAAATTGTGCCGGGCAACACCGTAGACATTCACGTGGCGGCCAAGGGCGGTGGTTCTGAAGCCAAATCCAAGTTTGCCATGCTGAACCCTTCAGATTCGGTGGTGGACTGGGTGCTGAAGATGATCCCGCAAATGGGCGCAGGTTGGTGCCCGCCCGGCATGCTGGGTATCGGTATTGGCGGCACCGCTGAAAAAGCCATGGCAATCGCCAAAGAAGCGCTGTTGGAGCCTATTGATATTCACGAACTGAAAGCCCGCGGCGCATCAAACCGCGCTGAAGAGCTGCGCCTGGAGCTGTTCGAAAAAGTAAACGAGCTAGGCATTGGTGCCCAGGGCCTGGGTGGCCTGACCACAGTGCTGGATGTGAAAGTGAAAGATTTCCCCACCCACGCGGCCAACAAGCCGGTGGCGATTATTCCCAACTGTGCAGCCACCCGCCATGCGCACTTTGTGCTGGATGGCCGTGGCCCGTCACTGCAAACCCCGCCGAGCCTGGACGACTGGCCGGAAATTACCTGGGAAGTGGGCGAGAACGTGCGTCGGGTGAACCTGAACACCGTTACCCCGGAAGACGTAAAGGACTGGCAGCCGGGTGAAACCGTGTTGTTGTCGGGTAAGATGTTGACGGGCCGTGACGCCGCCCACAAAAAAATGGTGGACATGATCAACAACGGTGAAGAGCTGCCGGTGGATATGAAAGGGCGCTTTATTTACTACGTTGGCCCGGTGGACCCGGTGCGCGAAGAAGTGGTTGGCCCCGCAGGCCCCACCACTGCAACCCGCATGGACAAGTTTACCCACACCATGCTGGAAAAAACCGGCCTGACCGGCATGATCGGCAAAGCCGAACGTGGCCAGGCGGGCATTGACGCCATTCGCGAATTTGGTGCGGTTTACCTGATGGCGGTAGGCGGCGCGGCCTACCTGGTGTCAAAAGCCATCAAGCACGCCGAAGTGGTGGCCTTCCCGGAGCTGGGTATGGAAGCCATTTACGAGTTTGACGTGGAAGATATGCCGGTGACGGTTGCGGTGGATTCCCGCGGATCTTCCGTGCACCAAACAGGCCCGGCCGAGTGGCATAAGAAGATCATCGCCGCCAAAGCTGTTTAAATTTAATAGGGGACAGATTTCAAATCTGTCCCCTTGAACCCTGCCCCAGTCAGGGACAGATTTGAAATCTGTCCCCTTAGACCTGCGCGCCCCAGTCCAGACCGGGGACGGATTTCAAATCCGTCCCCTTCATCAGGCGCTCAGCTGGAACAGCTGACGCTCATGCCCTTTCCCCAGTCTGGGGGTAGGGCAGCGTAGTGTTCTTCGTACTGCGGTTGTTCATCAAACGGCTTCTTTAGTACCGCCAGCAGCTCCTCCAGCGGCTGATAATCCCCGTTTTGCGCCTCCAGAATCACCTGCTGTGCCAGATAATTACGCAAAATGTATTTCGGATTTACCCGGCCCATGGCGTATTCCCGGGCATCGTGAGCCTGAGTTTCCTGCTCCAGCCTTTGTTCGTAACGGCCAAGCCAGGCATCCGCAATGGCGCGGTCGGTAAACAAGTCGCGCACCGGCCCGTGGCCCCGGCCATACAGCGTCGACAGGCCGCGGAAGAAGCGGGTGAAGTCGACCTTCTGTTCGTGCAGCATGCTAAAGGTGTCCATAATCAGATGCATGTCGCCGTCATCGCCCTGCTGCAGGCCGAGTTTGTCCCGCATGTTCTGCAAAAAACGAGTGTTGTAGGCGCTTTCATAGTGTTTCAAGCCTTCGTGTACGGCGTCTTCACCCATCACCGGCAATAATGCTCGCGCCAGGTAATGGCAGTTTTCGAAGCCCATCTGCGGCTGGCGGTTGTAGGCGTAGCGCCCGCGCTCGTCGGTGTGATTGCAGATGTAGCCGGCGTCAAAATCGTCCATAAAGGCGTAGGGGCCGTAATCGAAGGTGTCGCCAATAATCGACATGTTATCGCTGTTCATAACACCGTGGCAGAAGCCCACGGTTTGCCAGTCGGCGATCAGCCGCGCGGTGCGGCCGACCACGGCTTCGAGCCAGCGCTGATGGCGTTCGGTTTCAGGCAGTGTGATCAGCTCCGGGAAATACAGCGATATTACGTGTTCCAGCAGCGTTTTTACGGTGTCGGGGCCCTGGTGATGAGCGGCGAATTCGAAGTGGCCAAACCGGATGTGGCTGTGGGCTACCCGCATAAGCGCGGCGGCGGTTTCAATGGATTCGCGGCGTATCGGGTCTTTGGCTTTAACCATAAACAGGGCACGGGTGGTGGGAACGCCCAGCCCGTGCATGGCTTCGCTGCACAGGTATTCGCGAATGGTAGAGCGCAGCACCGCGCGGCCATCGCCAAAGCGGGAGTAGGGCGTCATGCCCGCACCTTTCAGGTGCCAGTCCCAGCGCTGACCGTTTGGCGCGATGGTTTCCCACAGCAATAGCCCGCGACCGTCGCCCAGGTCCGGGTTGTACATGCCGAACTGGTGGCCGGTGTACTTCATGGCGACCGGTTCCATGCCTTCCAGCAGCTCCGAACCACCACCAACTTTTTCCCACTGGGCAGGGTTGTCGCTGTGAAACCCCAGGTCTCGTGCCAAGTCGTGGTTAAAACACACCATTTTTGCTTCTTTAAGCGGGCTGGGTTGCACGCGGGTGAAGAAGCTCTCCGGGAGTTCCAGGTAGCGATGCTCTACGCGAAAACCGTTGCTACTCATAAAAACTGACACTCCCGTATGGCATGAATTCTGCAAAAGAAACAAAAGCAAAATGGTGTGTTAATCATTGTATCAACAACAGGAATCTTAACGTGGCTTCCCGTGCTTTTAAACCAACTATTGATGTCCTGACTGAGCGGGAAGGGCTGCCTCACACTGAAGCCGTATCAGAGTGTCTGGTTGTCTAATCGCGAGTAGGGCAGAATGCCTTCATGCCCAAAACGCTTGCCCTTCGACAACCCAGAATACTCCTGCTTTCGGCCTATGACGCAGGCAGCCATCGTCGCTGGCGAGAGCAGTTGGTGCTCAGCCAACCGGAATTTGAATGGCATGTGCTTGCCCTGTCGCCGAGATTTTTCCGCTGGCGGATTCGAGGTAACGCGCTGACCTGGCTGAGCGAGCCGCTGTTGAAGGAACGTTGGGACCTGCTGTTAGTGACGTCCATGGTCGACCTGGCGTCAGTCCGGGGTTTTCATCCGAACCTTGCCCATACGCCGGCGTTGCTCTATATGCATGAAAACCAGTTTGCCTATCCGGCATCCAATGGGCAGCACAATAGCATTGATCCTCAAATGGTGAACTTATACAGCGCTATTGCTGCCGATACCGTGCTGTTCAACAGCGACTGGAACCGGCGCAGCTTTCTTGAGGGTGTTGAGCAACTCTTCCGGCGATTGCCCGATGGTATCCCTGAGGGAACTCTCGAACTCATTTCCGCGAAATCCCGGGTTCTGCCGGTCCCCATCGACGACCATGTGTTCCTCAGTGAAGCGGAACGCCAGAGTCCTGAGGCGGGCGAGCGTTTATGGCGCAATGGCCTTGAGCCCGGGCCTGGTGAATTACCCCTAAGAATTGTGTGGGCGGCGCGCTGGGAATACGACAAGGGTCCCGACCAGCTGCTCGCGATTCTGCAGGAACTTGAGCGCAGAGCGGTGAGTTTTCAGGTTTGTATCCTGGGTGAAAGTTTCCGCAAAGTCCCCGAAGCCATGACGACTATTCAACAGCAGTTTGCTCATCGACTCGTGCAGTTTGGATACGCCTCGAGCCGCAGCGGGTATTACGAGTGGCTGGGGAGTGCGGACGTGATTCTTTCAACCGCGTTACATGAGTTTCAGGGGCTGGCGGTGCTTGAGGCTGTGGCCGCTGGCTGTGTGCCCATTGTGCCGGCAAGGGAAGTCTACCCGGAGTTGTTTGCACCGGCATACTTGTATCCGGACTGTGGCGACGACATTCCGGCCGAAGCGGCTCATGCAGCGACGTTGATTGAAAAACAGGCTGTGGATGGCCATGGTGACCGATTAACAGTGCCAGATGTACAGCGTTTCAGCCTAGGCGCATTGAAGCCGATATATAAGGCGTTACTGTCAGAAGCACTCTTTTGACGCCGTGAATATTGAGTTCTTGCCAGAGAATGCCGCCATTCACGGCCAGGTTTCCGGCACAACAAACACCCGGTCTGTTTCCAGCCAGTTTCCTGTTTGGTGATCTCGCCGCATTATGGCGAACAGCTGCGGAACCACTTTGCTCTCAACACGTTCCAGTGCTTCCAGAACATGTTCGATATCCGGCTGTTCGCTTTGACACCAGTTGCCAATCCAGTGAGGTTTGTTGAGTACAACCCAGTGTGACGTGTTCAGGGCTCTTGCGTCATGGGCGTACATCCAGCGCCCGCGCAAATGGTCCGCCGGAACATAATCCGGGGTTACCACGAGCTGGTCGTCTGGATAGAAAAGATACCCCGGCATAAATATTCGCGGAGTCAGCGGGCCTGTTATATGGGATTCTGCGAGCAGGGCAAGAGTTTCCGGTAGCAGTGTGCGGCGGCTCTGTTGTTCCAGCAGGCTGGTTGTTTTCACGTCCAGCCGGTCGCGAGCGTTGGGGCCGTACCAGAGTGTTGATCCAGTGAGTTCTGACACGCCGAGATAGAACTTGATAGCGATCTCGTGGTGCTCAATGCGGTCGTTTGTCCGGTTGTCCACCACGAAATCCAGTTCGCCAATGGTGCGCCCGCGTGATTGGATCTGCTGGTTTTTTAGCAGAATGGGCCAACCGAGCAAGTCTTCCAGCAAAACCTGATACAGCCGCTCGAAATAGAAGCCTAATCTGCGCTGTGGCGGTTCAAACAGTATGGGTGGTGCCGTTTTTGTTTCCTGATCCCAGGCTTTAAGAATATCGGTATAGTCCGAGGGCAGATACTGTGCTGGTACAAAGGTGACTGGCGAGCGCATCAGCTGCGGGGTTTGGCACAGCCATGCGAGATGCCTGATGGCCGGCGTTCGGTAACTGTTGATTAAAGGAAAGACGAGGTTTGCATCCATTTGCCCAGAATACCGTAAACTGTTCGTTAATAAAGGTGCGAGTGTTCTGCGGGGCGGCCGCCGAACCGAGAAGACTTGCTGCATTAAGCAATAGAAAAGAACGGGAGAAAGTATGCAATACCTTCACACCATGATCCGGGTGAGCAATCTGGATGACACCCTGCATTTTTTCTGTGACTTGCTGGGAATGAAAGAGGTCAGTCGAAAAGACAGTGAAAAAGGCCGTTTCACCCTGGTATTTCTTGCCGCGCGAGACGACGAAGATCGAGTGAAAGCCGATCGCGCACCGTCGTTGGAGCTGACCTATAATTGGGACCCGGAAGAGTACAGAGGCGGCCGAAACTTCGGTCATCTGGCCTATCGGGTCGACGACATTTATCAGTTGTGCGAGCACCTGCAAGCCGGTGGCGTCACCATTAATCGCCCGCCCCGTGACGGCTATATGGCGTTCGTGCGCTCGCCCGACGGTATTTCTATTGAGCTGCTGCAGAAGGGTGAGGCGCTTGCACCCCGTGAACCCTGGGCCAGTATGGAAAACAGCGGCAGCTGGTAAGGGGCACAATAATCAGCGCGGGAAAGGAATCCTGCGCTTGGCATACAAGGAGAGTAAGAATGGAAGATTGGCAAGGATGCCTGGCACCACAATGCCAGAATGCGCTGGCGAATGCGCGCGCGCTGGTATTAAAGCGCGGCGGAGCGGCGATTACCGTTGAAGATTTTTTGCTGGCGCTGCTCGACAGTTGCCACAGCCTCAGTCGTTTTTTGACAACCTGCAGTATCGACCTTGACGAGTTGACGCGCACGGTGCAGTGCGAACAGCCGGTTGTTACCGGGGTGTCTGCGGAAGGTCTACTGTCTAGCCAGCTGGTGCATTGGTTTGCCAGAGCGCGCGAGTTGAACGACGCGCCCTGGTTAGACTGGTCGGTGCTGCTGCAAACCCTTACCCACAAAACAGAACGCTTGCAGGAAAAAGCGTACGTTGCGGTGTTGGAACGGGTGTCGGCCTGGCCACCCAGCGTCGACGAGCTGACAATGAAGGCAGCGTCTAACGCTGCCGGTGTGCCCATGATGATGGCGCAGGAGAACTGGATTGAGCTTGCCCATACCGTAGCGGCAGAAATCAGCACAAACCCTGCAACATTGCTGTGGGTGAAAGGCCCTCGGGGCGGCGGTAAAACCTGCTGGCTGGAAAGTGTATTGCCATTGCTGGGTATCGATTACAAGCGACTGAATTTGCGCTGCGAGTCAGACGTGCTGACGGTTGCCGAAGGCGCCCGGCACAGGCTGCGCTCGCTTCAACACCGCGGAGGGTGGCCTCTGTTGGTGATGGACGGCCTGGCGCCGCAGGATCTTTTGCAGCTGGTGGGCCGGCCTGGCAGTGTGGTGGGCGATGTGCTGGCTGCCTGGGGCGGGCCCATGTTGCTGCTGGCTGATGAGCGCATGAAAGCCAAGGCGCAGCATGTTGATCAACTACAGCTGTGCCTGGGCCGCTCGCTGACCAGCATGATGCTGCCGCCCTGTGGCGCTGGCCAGCTCTACGCTATTGTGGTGGCTCATCAGCCGGCGATAGAGCGCCAGTGGAATGTAGAGCTGGAGCCGGCGGCGATTGATTTCGCTGTCGCGCAGCGCCACCGGTTTGAATGCTGTCCGGGCAAGCTACTGGTGTGGTTTAAGCGCGCGGCTGCGCGCCTGAATCTGTTTGCCTTGCGTGGTAGCAGCGAATCTGTGGCTCTGGCGGCACAAATTCAAACTCTGGAGTGTCAGCGCCTGGTGGCCCATGCGCGCCAGAGCAGTATTGGCGAGCCGGACCTCGCGCTGGAAAAGCTGGTTTGGCAACAACAGGTCGCAGCAGGCGACTGGCACCAGCGTAATGCGCGCGGAAGCTTGCGAAAGCTGGGCGTTGCTGATTTGCAGACCGAGCTGAAATGTTGGCTTGCAGCGAATTCGGCTGGCGTTCACACTGTTCATCATTAGGCGCAACGATGCAGGTGTTGAACCCTTGTCATCACTTCTAAAATTGTTGGGAGATTGTTTGGGTGCAGGATTTGGAAATTTATATACGCGACCTTGAAGCCGGGGCGGTATCGCGCTGGTTGTCTGATCAATTAGGCCAGGTGTCGCTGGATGACGAGGTCATAACCGGCTTTGTGAAAGGTTACGCCAGTTACGATGGTCATACGTTGTCGTTGTCGCTCTACCCGGGTGCTGGTGGCAAACGCTTCACGTGTCTGGTGATTGAGGGGCTACTGCTGCCCTGGAACAGCGATCTGGATTGCGCTCGTAGTGCCTGGCGCGCCATCGGTGGCGAGCTACGTTGCAGCCCGGGCAATTGGGCCGAAGGCGACGACGCCACTGAAGAAAGATGGTGGCGAATTGATGAGCGTGGTGAGTATCAGGCCATATGGAATTAATAGAAGAGCGGAATTAACGAAGAGTGGAATTAGTAGAAGAGCGGAATTAGTAGAAAAGTAAATTAGTAAAAGAATAGAAAAAAAGGGATGGAGCTTTTGGCCCCATCCCTTTTTTTGTTCTAACAGCGAAGGAAAACGTGGTGTAGATTATTCGCTGAGAATTGACACGTTATCGGCCTGCAGGCCTTTGTCGGCGTCAATCACGCTGAAGCGCACCAGCTGACCCTGGCGCAAAACGCGGCGACCACTGCCACGAATGGCGCGAAAGTGAACAAAGATTTCATCACCGCTGTCGCGAATAATAAAGCCGAAGCCTTTTTTCACGTTGAACCACTTAACGGTGCCTTCTTCGTCGCCCTCTGGGGTGCTATCGTCGAAGTCATCATTGTCATCGTGGTGCATGTTACCGGCTTTTTGGGCCGGTGCAGGGGCACGACGAGGCGCTGCAGGTGCACGTGGCTGGGCGGCTTTAGCGGGCGCAGCTTTCGGTTGTTTGGCGCTGACCGCAACGGTGATAAAACCAGCAATGGCAAATATCACCACGGCAATCACGTAAGCGGCAATACCCTGGGCGCTGCCCAGAACGAAGGGGGTGCTGTTGGCCACGGCACTGGTTTCAGACTGGGACAGAATCTGGAACAGCTCCGGGGTAAAGGAAACCAGCAAAAAGCCGAGAATAAAGGGAGCGGGAATCGCGATCAATAAAGCAGCAACGATCGCTTTGGCTGAATTACGCATGTGAATTGAAAATCTCCTGAATGATAACGCTAACGATAAATAACCGGATATGGGGTAAAGTGACACTTCCGGCTGCATGAAGGCGGCATCTTAACAGATAACGGCAGGAACTCACTAAAACCATGACGGATAAACGACTGGAACACCGGCTTGACGAGCTGGAAATGCGGATTGCGTTTCAGGACGACGTAATAAACACGCTGAGCGAGCAGATGGCGACTCAGGAGCTGGAGCTGCGTCAGCTGTGGGAAGCCAAGCAGTTACTGCACAGGCAGTTGAAAGAAGTGTCTGGTTCTAACCTTCGCAGTGAAGAGGAAGAAACCCCACCGCCCCATTACTGAGGCAGCAGAGCGCTAACGCTTTACATGGCCCTTGTATGAGCCAGGCAAGGTACGTTTCAGGCCAATAACTCCACCAGAATTTCTTCGTAAATCTGCGATAAGGTGCCCAGGTCGTCTGCGCTGACGCATTCATTCACTTTATGAATGGTAGCGTTTATGGGCCCCAGTTCCACCACCTGAGCACCCGTAGGCGCGATAAACCGACCGTCGGACGTGCCGCCAGACGTAGACAGCTCGGTTTCACGGCCGCAGACTCTGGCAATGGCCGCTGTTGACGCCGACACCAGCGCGCCTTTGTCGGTCAGAAACGGTCGGCCACTCAGATGCCACTGCAGATCGTAATTCAGCGAGTGTCTTCCCAATACTGCTACAACCCGCTCTTCCAGGCTTTCAGCGGTGTTTTCCGTACAATAGCGGAAGTTGAAGTGCACCAGGCATTCGCCGGGAATTATATTACTGCCGGTGCCGGCCTCCACCTTGGTAATCTGGAAAGTGGTGGGCGGAAAGTAATCGTTGCCGTTGTCCCAGAATTCCTGCGCCAGATCGTGCAGCGCCGGAGCTACTTTATGTATCGGGTTTTCGGCCAGGTGCGGATAAGCCACGTGGCCTTGCACGCCGTGAACCGTCAGGTAGCCGTGCAGTGAGCCGCGGCGGCCATTTTTGATCACATCGCCCACCTCAACCGTGCTGGACGGCTCGCCGATCAGGCACCAGTCGATCTTCTCGTTGCGGGCTTCCAGGGTTTCAATCACTTTTACTGTGCCATCGCCGGCCGGGCCTTCTTCGTCGCTGGTAATCAGCAACGCAATGGAACCGCGGTGGTTCGGGTGCTTGCCCACAAAGCGTTCGCAGGCGGTCACAAAGGCCGCCAGGCTGCCTTTCATATCAGCGGCGCCGCGGCCGTGCAGCATGCCGTCTTTTATAACCGCTTCAAACGGTGGGTTTGCCCAGTTTTTCTCCGGGCCCGTGGGCACGACGTCGGTGTGCCCGGCGAAGGCTAGAACCGGCCCTTCCGAACCTTTTCGAGCCCACAGATTGTCTGTGGTGCCAAAACGCAGGTTTTCTTCGGCAAAGCCCAGAGGTGCCAGGCGCGACATCATCAGCGGCTGACAGCCGGCGTCGTCGGGCGTCACCGACGGCCGGCGAATCAGATCCACCGCCAGCTCGAGGGTCGGTGACAGGGCCTTATTTGGTAAAGCGGTCATAAAGGCCCCGATCAGTTGTTGGCGTGCAGCTCGTGGTTCAGCTCAATGGCCGACTTGTTGGTTTTGCATTCCACCGCACCGTTTTCACTGTTGCGCCGGAACAGCAGGTCTGACTTGCTGGCCAGATCGCGGGCTTTGATGACTTCCACCAGTTTGCCTGCGTCGTCTAGCAGCGCCACTTTGGTGCCAGAAGTCAGGTACAGGCCGGCTTCTACGGTGCAGCGGTCGCCCAGGGGAATACCAATACCGGCGTTGGCGCCAATCAGGCAGTTTTCACCCACTGAAATAATGATGTTGCCGCCGCCAGACAACGTGCCCATGGTGGAACAGCCGCCGCCCAGGTCAGAGCCTTTGCCAACCATCACGCCGGCTGAAATACGGCCTTCGATCATACTGGTGCCTTCGGTACCGGCATTGAAGTTGATAAAGCCTTCGTGCATCACCGTGGTGCCCTCGCCCACATAGGCGCCCAGGCGAACCCGAGCGGTGTCGGCAATACGCACGCCCTGTGGCACCACGTAGTCAGTCATCTGCGGGAACTTATCTACCGATTTTACTTCCAGAGTGCGGCCTTCAAGGCGCGCTTGCAGCTGGCGCTCAGGAAGCTCGGCCAGGTCAATGGCGCCTTCGTTGGTCCAGGCCAGATTTGGCAGCAGGCCAAATATGCCGTCCAGTTTCACGCTGTGGGGCTTTGTCAGACGGTGGGATATCAGCTGCAGCTTAAGGTAAACCTCGGGCGTGCTGCTGGCGGCATCGTCGGTTTCCAGCAAAGTGACGACGACCGGGCGTTCGCTGTGGGCGGCTTTTTCGGCTAACGCGGCCTGTTCGGTCTGGCCGATTTGACGCAGGCTGCTTGCCAGCTGGCTAAGTTGCTCGGCGTTGGCGCTAATGGCCTGATTGCCGCCTTGAAAGTCCAGAGCACCGCGAACCACGTCTAGCAGCGTTTTATCGGGGATCATCAAAGGCTGTTGATAAAAAACTTCCAGCCATTCGCCCTGATTGTTCTGTGTGCCAATACCAATACCGAATGCAAAGCTCATCGGGTGTGTGTTCCTGTGTTGTCAGTGAATTATGTTTTGTGATGTCTGGCTAATGTCAGTGAGTTAAAACGCGCTGCCCAGTCATCGGCATTAAAGCCGACCGTCACCGCGCCCTGAAACTCCACCACAGGCCGTTTGATGATAGAAGGGTTATTCAAGATGACGTCATGGGCGGAAGCCGCATCGATGCCCTCACGAACGCCCTCTGGCAATTTGCGCCAGGTAGTGCCGCGGCGGTTTAGCAGGGTCTCCCAGCCGGCCGAATGCTCCCAGGTGGCAAGCAGTTCGCTGCTCAATCCGTCTTTTTTGAAATCATGAAACTGGTATTCAATGCGGTGTTCGTCTAGCCATTTTCGGGCTTTTTTCACCGTGTCGCAGTTGCGAATGCCGTACAGTTTTATCACGAATTTGCCCTTACAAAGGCCACGATGCGCTCCGCAGCTTCGACGCATTCCTGCAGTGGCGCCACTAACGCCATGCGTATGCGGTTTTCACCCGGGTTGTAGCCATCCACCGTGCGCGACAGGTAGCGCCCTGGTAGCACGTGTACATTCTGTTGCGCCGAAAGCTCACGGGCGAAAACTTCGTCATTCATTCCCGCCGGAGTTTGCGGCCATAAATAGAATCCGGCGTCTGGAAAATCGACGTCCATCACCTGGCGCAAAATAGGCACTATGGCTTCAAACTTGGCGCGATAAGCGCGGCGGTTTTCTTTTACGTGTTCTTCATCGCCCCAGGCGGCAATGCTGGCCAATTGGTTGTGGATGGGCATGGCGCAGCCGTGGTAAATGCGGTATTTCAAGAAGCCTTCAAGAATGCGCGCATCACCGGCAACAAAACCAGAGCGCAGGCCTGGCAGATTGCTGCGTTTAGACAGGCTATGAAACACTACGCAGCGGGCAAAATCGTTGCGGCCAATGGCTGCGCAAGTTTGCAGTAAGCCTTCAGGAGGGTTGGCTTCATCCGGGTAAAGTTCGGTATAGCACTCATCGAAAGCCACAATAAAGTCGTGCTCATCAGCCAATTCAAGCACCCGGGCCAGGGTGGCGCGCGGAATGACTGACCCGCTGGGGTTGCCCGGCGAGCATAAAAACAGAACCTGGCACTGCAGCCAGACCTGCGGGTCAATCGCATCAAAATCCGGGATGAAGTCATTGCTGCTGTCGCAGGCCAGGTAAACCGGAGTGGCACCGGCCAGGAAAGCCGCGCCTTCATAGACTTGATAAAACGGATTGGGGCTGACCACGGTGGCAGCCTTACTACGGTCGACCACCGCCTGCACCAGCGAGAAAATGCCTTCGCGGGTGCCGTTCACCGGCACTATGTGGTGGGCTGCGGTTAGCGAGCCCGGTGCCAGCGCAAAGCGTTTTGTGGCCCATTGGCTGATGGCTTCGCGCAGCTCGTCGGTGCCTTTTGTGGTGGGGTAGTTGCCAAGCCGGACTAGATTGTCTGCTACTACCTGCTTTATAAACTCCGGGGCAGGGTGCTTGGGCTCACCAATACCCAGGGAGATGGACTCCAAGTGCGCGGGCCCGGTCACGCCGGCTTTCAGCTGTGCCAGTTTTTCAAACGGGTAGGGGTGAAGTCGGTCTAAATCGGGGTTCATCGAATGTTATCCAAAGTTTTACACAAGTCGTCCTGCAAGGCCTGGCAGGCAGCGGGGTCGTGCAGCGCGTCACCGTTTTCGTCGGTCACAAAGAATATGTCTTCCACCCGCTCGCCCAAAGTGGCAATTTTTGCGGTGGTCAGGCGTACCCGGTGTTCCAGCAGAATCTGGCCTATACGAGCCAGCAGGCCGGGGCGGTCTGGGGTGACCACTTCCACCACAGTACGCAGGTTAAATCGGTCGTTAGACAACAGTACCTCGGTGGGAAAAGCAAAGTGCTTCAACTGCCTTGGCGTGCGCCGGTGGATAATGTCCGGGTAGTCCTCGGGGTCGTCCAGTTCTTCAATCAGCCGACTTCTTACCCGTTCTTTGCGATCCGGGTCTATACCCAGGGGTTGGCCGTGGTCGTCCAGCACCACGTAGGAGCTGATGGACCAAGGCCCGTCGCTAGAGCTAATACGGGCATCCACAATGTTCAGATTTAATTGCTCCAGCACCGCAGTCGTGGCGGCAAACGAAGCGGTGCGGTTTTTCATATAAATGATGATCTGTGAATAACCGTCAGTCGGACCACCGCGGGTATCACGAATAAGCACCAGTGGGTCTGCATCATCGCCATGGCGGATAATGGCCGCGGTTTGCCAGGCGATATCGATGGGGGAGTCCTGAAGAAAATAGTCTTCGTCGACCGTGTTCCACAGGCCATCAATCTGGACGTCGCTGAAATGCTGGGCGCGCAGAATCTCGCGGGCCTCGGATTGGGTGGCGTTCACCCACTCCTGGCGATCTATGCGGGTGTCGGTGCCGCGGCGCAGAGCCCTTTCTGTTTCCACATACAGCTGCCTTAACAGCGATGCGCGCCACGTGTTCCAAAGTTTCGGGTTGGTGGCGCTAATGTCGCACACGGTCAGAATATACAGGTAATCCAGATGCGCCTGGCTGAGCACGGCGCGGGCAAATTCGTGAATGATGTCCGGGTCGGAAATGTCTTTGCGTTGGGCCGTCATCGACATCAGCAGATGATTTTCCACCAGCCAGGACGCCAGCTGGGTGTCGCGATCGCTCAGATGGTGGCGCTGGCAGAAGGCTTCGGCGTCAATGGCGCCCAGCTCTGAATGATCGCCACCGCGGCCTTTGGCTACATCGTGATAGAGCCCGGCAATAAACAGAGTTTCCAGTTTCGGCAGGCGATGAATCAGCCTGGAGGCTAGCGGGTAGTCTTCACTGCTGGTGGCGTTGTGCAGGCGCACCATGTTGCGGATAACGCCCATGGTATGCGCATCTACCGTGTAAATATGGAACAGGTCGTGTTGCATCTGCCCGATAATGCGGCCAAATTCCGGCAAATATCGGCCCAGCACGCTGTATTTCTTCATGGTCACCAGAGTTTGATCGAGCCTGTCTGGCGTGCGCAGCAGTTCCATAAACAGCGAGGTAACCGCCAAATTCGAGCGGAAGGCGTCGTCAATCAGGTGGCGGTGGGCCCGCAGTGAACGAATGGTGGTGGCGCGTATGCCGCGAATAGCCGGGTTCTGCGCCATCAGCACAAACAGCTCCATAATCGCGAAGGGCGCGTAGGCGAATACCTGGTTGTTGATGGCTTCAATATAGTGATTGCGAATCTGGAAACGCTTGTTGATAGGCTGAATAACATCTTCCTGCCCGCTGCCCAGAATGGCCTCATCATAATGCTGCAGAATCACGTCGGTCAGCTCGGCCAGAGCCAACACTGCGCGGTAGTAAGACTGCATCATCAGTTCAACGCCCAGGCGCTCGCCCTCATCCTGATAGCCCAGCATATTGGCCAGGCCGCGCTGATAGTCAAATAGCAGGCGGTTTTCATTGCGCTTGGCCAACAGCTGCAGTCCGTACCGAAGCCGCCATAGCAGGGTTTCGCCCGTGCGCAGAACCTGGTGCTCGTCGTCGGTCAGCACGCTGAACTGGGTCAGGTCAGCAGTGCTGTGCAAACCGAAGTGGCGTTTGGTGATCCAGCCGATGGTCTGGATGTCGCGCAACGCGCCGGGGGCGCCTTTAATATTGGGTTCCAGATTGTATTCGGTGTTGCTGTACTTGGTGTGGCGCTCTTCCTGTTCTGCGCGCTTGGCAATGAAATACTCGCGGTCGGTGCTTATTTCATCTGAGAAAGCCAGCTCTGACAGCTCCCTGCGTAAATCGTCTGGCCCGGCGATGGTGCGGGTTTCCAGCAGGTTGGTCAGAATGGTGATGTCGCCGCGAGCGGCATCGGTGCTTTCGTCAATGCTGCGCACGCTGTGGCCAATGTCCAGTTTCAAGTCCCACAGCAGAGTAATGAACGCGCCAAGGTCATCGCGCCATTCGGGGTCGGTACCCGTGCGGGTCAGAATCAGCAGGTCAATGTCGGAGTAGGGGTGCAGCTCGCCGCGGCCGTAACCGCCCACGGCAATTAACGCCACGTTGTTGGAGCGCGCTAGCGGATAGCGATTCCAGATATGGCGCAATACCGTATCGACCGTGTCAGAGCGCGCTTTTACCAGCGCTCGAACATCCGAACCCTGTTCAAAAGCGGCCGCGTCTGCCTGCTGTCGCTCCTGCAATAGCGTGCGGGCGGCGGAAACCGGTGAAGCGTCATGGCTAATGCGGTGTTCCAGCTCGCCCGCTGCCATTTAAAATGACTCTTCTTTGCGTTTGGTCAACACTTCATGACCGTCTGCAGTCACAAGAATGGTGTGTTCCCACTGGGCTGACAGCTTGCGGTCTTTGGTGACCGCGGTCCATTCGTCTGGCAGCACTTTGGTGTGGTACTTGCCTTGATTGATCATCGGTTCGATGGTGAAAATCATACCTTCTTTGAGTTCCAGGCCGGTGCCGGGTTTGCCGTAATGCATCACCTGTGGCTCTTCATGAAACACCTGACCAATGCCGTGGCCACAATAGTCACGAACCACCGAGAACCGGTGCTTTTCAGCGTGCTGCTGGATCACGTGGCCGATATCGCCAAGGCGGGCCCCGGGCTTAACCAGTTCTATACCTTTATACATGCATTCCTGGGTAATCTGGATTAACCGCTCGGTGCCGGGCTTGGGTGTGCCCACCGCCCACATTTTACTGGTGTCGCCGTGGTAGCCATCTTTTATAACGGTGACATCAATATTGATGATGTCGCCGTCTTTCAGCACTTTCTGCTCGGTGGGAATGCCGTGGCAAACCACGTGGTTCACCGATGTGCAGATGGATTTCGGGAAGCCCTTGTAGTTCAGCGGCGCCGGAATAGCCTGCTGCACGTTCACAATGTGGTCGTGGCAGAGCTGGTTTAGGTGTTCGGTGGTCACGCCGGGTTTGACGTGCTCGTCGATCATCTCCAGAACTTCCGCGGCCAGCTTTCCGGCTACGCGCATTTTTGCTATGTCTTCCGGGGTCTTGATGGTGACCTGCATCGGCTTTCCTATTAAAAGAGATGAATCAAGCTGCTATTTTAAGGCTCATGGGCACAAGGTACAACTTCAGAGAACAAGCGGCTCCGGCACAAAACTAATGGCATTGCGCGCCATAAATATGGTATAAACGCGCCCGCTGGAAACGAATCCAGCAAATTCACACACGAGTCGACACGTTGCTCCAGGGTGCCTGCGGTTGTTGAAAACCGCGCATAGGTTGGTGCAATCGGATTCGTGGAGGTCTAACCCGAAGTTACAAGGTAATTATAATGGCTCAAGTACATATGCGTGATCTGCTTAAAGCAGGTGCTCACTTTGGACACCAGACTCGCTACTGGAACCCAAAAATGTCGAAGTACATCTTCGGCGCCCGTAACAAGATTCACATCATCAACCTGGAACAGACCGTTCCGGCTATGAACGATGCTCTTAAATTCGTTGCGCAGCTAACCGAGAACAAGAACAAGATTCTGTTCGTCGGTACCAAGCGCGCTGCTGCGAAGATTATTAAAGAAGAAGCAGAGCGTTCAGGTCAGCCCTTTGTGAACCACCGCTGGTTGGGTGGCATGCTGACCAACTACAAAACCATTCGTCAGTCGATTAACCGTTACCGTGAACTGCAAGGCCATAGCAAAGACGGTACTTTCGACAAGCTGACCAAGAAAGAAGCGCTTGAGCGCAGCCGCGAAATGGACAAGCTTGAGCGTTCCATTGGTGGTATCAAGGATATGGGCGGCCTGCCCGATGCCTTGTTCGTGATAGACGTTGACCACGAGCGTATCGCTATTAAAGAAGCCAACAAGTTGGGTATTCCTGTTATTGGTGTGGTTGACACCAACAGCAACCCTGACGGCGTTGACTACGTAATTCCGGGTAACGATGACGCCATCCGCGCTATCCAGATTTACGTGAAAGCGGTTGCTGACACCTGCCTGGAATCGGTCAACGTTGGCGCAGACGAGTTTGTTGAAGTTAGCGAAGAAGCCCCAAGCGCAGCGCCTGCTGCAGAATAAGGCTTGAGAGCAAGGCTTGATTTGCTCTGAGATTCAAAGCGTGCCCGGACAGGTTCCGGGCAGGTTTTCCTACCGAATTCGGAAATTTTAAGAGGACCCAACATGGCTGCTATTACCGCTGCAATGGTCAAAGAGCTGCGTGAGCGCACCGGCCTTGGCATGATGGAATGCAAAAAAGCTCTGGTTGAATCGGAAGGCAGTGTAGACGCCGCGATTGAAGAGCTGCGCAAATCATCTGGCCTGAAGGCTGCTAAAAAAGCCGGCCGTACCGCCGCTGAAGGTGTTTCACTGATCAAGATTTCAGACGACCACACCGTGGGCCTGATTTTGGAAGTGAACTCCGAAACCGACTTTGTTGCCCGTGATGATAACTTCATCAATTTCGCTAACGACGTGCTAGACGTTGCGTTCAAAAAGAACGAAACCGACGTTGCCGTGTTGATGGCGGGCGATCTGGAAGCCAAGCGCGAAGCGCTGGTCCAGAAGATCGGCGAGAACATCAGTGTACGTCGCATTGTGCGCATTGAAGGCGCGGTTGTGGGCGGCTACGTTCACAGCACCAACAAGATTGCTGCCGTGGTTGCTTTGACCGCAGGTGACGCAGAGCTGGCCCGCGATATCGCCATGCACGTTGCTGCGGTAAACCCGCGCATCGCCAAGCCTGAAGATATGCCGGCTGAAGAGCTGGAGCAAGAAAAAGCGATTATCAAGGCGCAGCCGGATATGGCAGGCAAGCCGGCTGAAATCGTTGAAAAAATAATGGGCGGTCGCATCAAGAAATACTTGGCTGAAAACAGCCTGATTGAACAGCCGTTCGTTAAAAACCCGGAGCAAACCGTGGGCCAGCTGGTGACAGCGGCCGGTGGCGAGCTGATTGGTTTCCTTCGCGTAGAAGTAGGCGAAGGCATTGAGCGGGAAGAAGTCGACTTTGCTGCCGAGGTTGCTGCTGCATCCGGTATCAACAAAGGCTGATTTCAGCTTCGGAAGCTGCCTGATTGATCGGCGGCTTCGTTCAAGTCTGCCACGTTAGCCGGTTTTCCGGCTCTCGTGGCGGGCTTGTATCTGAGATGTCCCTTTTTTGCCGAGGGTTATGTCAAATACAAGCCTGCCGCATCGCGCCGCCGCTTTGCGCTGCAGCCAATAGACCAGAAGGGGATCCGCATGTCGACAACGTCTAAAACTCAGCCCAGATACAAGCGTATCCTGCTAAAGCTCAGCGGTGAGGCCCTGATGGGTGATCTTGGTTTCGGTATCGACCCCAAGGTTCTGGACCGCATGGCGCTGGAAATTGGTGCGCTGATTGGTATTGGTGTGCAGGTTGGCCTGGTGATTGGTGGCGGTAATCTGTTCCGTGGCGAAGCATTGAGCGCTGCTGGTATGGATCGCGTTAGCGGCGACCATATGGGCATGCTGGCCACCGTAATGAACGGCCTGGCTATGCGTGACGCCCTGGAGCGTTCCAACATCCGCACCCGTGTTATGTCTGCCATCCCCATGAGTGGTATTGTGGAGCATTACGATCGCCGCCGCGCTGTGCGCGATCTGAAAGACGGCGACGTGGTTATTTTCTGTGCGGGTACCGGCAACCCCTTCTTTACCACCGATTCTGCGGCCTGCCTGCGCGGTATCGAAATCGAAGCCGACGCGGTACTGAAGGGCACCAAGGTAGACGGCGTATATTCAGCCGACCCCTACTTGGACAGCACAGCGGTAAAATACGATTCCCTGACTTATGATGAAGTATTGGATAAAAAACTGGGCGTGATGGACTTGACGGCCATCTGTCTGGCCCGCGACCACGGCATGCCGCTGCGGGTATTTGATATGAATAGCCCCGGGGTTCTGACCCGCATCGTGACAGGCGAAAAAGTAGGTACTTTTATTGAATAGTCGATTGACTGATCGATTGGATAGTTGATTGAATAATCCGGCAGGGTCCGGTTTTACGAACAAATCGAGGATTGGCAAGTGATAAACGAGATTAAAACGGAAGCTGAAACCAAAATGACCAAGAGTATTGAAGCTCTGACGTCAGCGTTTAACAAAATCCGAACCGGCCGTGCGCATCCTTCCATTCTGGATAGCGTAATGGTGAATTACTACGGCCAGGAAACGCCGTTGAGGCAGGTAGCCTCGGTGAATGTGGAAGACAGCCGTACATTGACGGTGTCACCTTGGGAAAAAAACCTGGTTCCGCAGATTGAAAAGGCCATCATGACCTCTGATTTAGGTCTTAACCCGTCTACCAGCGGTGACCTTATTCGGTTGCCTATGCCGATGCTGACCGAGGAAACCCGTAAAAACATGGTCAAGCAGGCCCGCGCTGACGCAGAACACGGCCGGGTTTCAGTGCGCAACGCCCGTCGCGATGCCAACAGCACGTTAAAAGAGCTGCTGAAAGACAAAGACATCAGCGAAGACGACGAGCGCCGCGGCGAAGAAGAAGTGCAAAAGCTGACCGACCGCTTTATTGCGGAAGTGGAAAAGTTATTGAAAGCCAAAGAAGAGGATTTGATGGCGGTTTGATGCCGGCATTTTGAGGATACAACACTCACGGTTGCCATAAGGCGCGGCGGCCGCACAGGGGATGTTATGACCGCAACTGTTTCCGCAGCAATTCCGGAATCGGCACCAAGCCGGCCGAAACATGTTGCCGTTATCATGGACGGTAACAATCGTTGGGCCAAGGCCCGGAGTCTTAAAGGTGTGGCCGGTCACAAGGCTGGCGTGGACGCCGTCCGCGCCGTGGTGGAAACCTGTGCCCGCGAGGGTGTCAAGGTTGTTACCCTGTTTGCGTTTTCCAGTGAAAACTGGCGCCGCCCGCAAGACGAAGTCTCCGCATTGATGAAACTGTTTGTGTTTGCGCTGGAGCGCGAAGTGCGCAAACTGCATCGCAACAATATTTGCCTGCGTCTTATTGGTGAACGCTCGGCTTTCAGCCCCCTGTTACAGAGTTTGATGGCTAAAGCCGAAACACTCACCGCTGACAATACAGCGATGACCCTGGTAATCGCCGCCAATTACGGTGGCCAATGGGACATCACGGAAGCCACCCGTAAAATTGCCGGAAAAGTCGCCAACGGCCAGTTACTGCCATCGGACATCACCGAAGACCTGATTCAAAGCCACCTCAGCTTGGGTGATTTGCCCACGCCAGACTTGATGATTCGTACCGCCGGCGAACAGCGCATCAGCAATTTTATGTTGTGGCACCTGGCGTATACCGAGTTTTATTTCTCGCCGGTGTTTTGGCCGGACTTCAAGCAACCGCAGATGCAGGAAGCGTTGGCCGCTTATGCTGCGAGGCAAAGACGCTTTGGCCAGACGGATGACCAGGTCGCGGCCCGATCGTCGCTCTGATAAAACAACAAGAGCAGGTTCACTGTGCTTAAAACCCGGATAATAACTGCGTTGATTCTGGCGCCCATTGCTATCGGTGGCGTTTTCTTCTTGCCACCTGTGGGTTTTGCAATTTTTACCGCCGCGCTGATTGCCCTGGGTGCCTGGGAGTGGGCCAATATGGCGGGGCTGACAGCGCAGCCCGCACGTGTTGGCTACAGCGCCGCTGTATTGCTGGTATTGGCGGCCTTATACACAATAACGGCGCAGGGTGTGCTCTGGTTAGCGTTGCTTTGGTGGCTGGCCGGTTTTGGCCTAGTGGCTTATTATCCAAAAGGTTCTGCGTATTGGGGCTCGGTTCCGGCACGTGCGGCCATGGGCCTGTTGGTGTTGGTGCCGGCCTGGGTTGGTTTGAATTATTTGCGCAGCGGCGAATTCAAATTCGGGCTGACCGACAACAACCTGTTGTTGATTCTGTATGTGTTTGCGCTGGTGTGGGTAGCAGATATTGGAGCGTATTTTTCTGGCCGAAAATTTGGCAATGCCAAGCTAGCGCCGCGGGTCAGTCCGGGTAAATCCTGGGCCGGAGTATGGGGCGGTTTGGCGGCGGTTGCGGTTTTTGCATTGGTGGTTAGTCAAACACTTGGCGCCGGGGCTGGGCAATCGGTTGCTCTGATGGTTATTTCCGTTGTGACTGCTGCTGTGTCGGTGCTGGGCGACTTGTTCGAGAGCATGCTTAAGCGCTTTCGCGGCATTAAAGACAGCAGTCGGCTGCTTCCCGGGCACGGCGGTATTATGGACCGCATAGACAGTCTGACTGCGGCCATACCCATATTTACCCTGCTTGTTATTCAACTTGGTTGGCTTAATGTTGGACCCATATCTTGATGCAACGCCGCCATCTATCAGTGCTGGGGGCCACCGGCTCTATCGGTTTAAGTACGTTGGATGTCGTGCGTCGTCACCCACAGCGTTTTTCAGTGTACGCTCTGACAGCTTGCTCAAGCGTTGAGGCAATGGCCACTTTGTGCCGTGAGTTTGAACCGGCCATTGCCGTAATGGTTGATGGGCCAGCGGCTGAAAAATTACGCGAGGCCTTGTCTGACTTACCGCAGATAAGAGTGCTGACCGGTGAAGCCGGCCTGAGTGAGGCGGCGACTAGCCCGGGGGTTGATACGGTGATGGCGGCCATTGTGGGTGCGGCTGGTTTGCCGTCAACTCTTGCCGCGGTGCGCGCTGGCAAGCGGGTTTTACTGGCCAACAAAGAAGCGCTAGTGATGTCCGGGCGCCTGTTCATGGACGCTGTGGACGAATCGGGCGCGGAGTTGCTGCCCATTGATTCCGAGCACAACGCCATATTCCAGTGCATACCGGCCGACCGTATTCGCCAGCCCGATGCCGCGGGCATCACCCGTATTTTGCTGACCGCCTCAGGCGGGCCTTTCCGTGAAATGCCAGCGGCGGACATGGCACTGGTAACGCCCGATCAGGCATGCGCCCACCCCAACTGGTCCATGGGCCGAAAAATATCTGTCGATTCTGCCACCCTTATGAATAAAGGGCTGGAACTGATCGAAGCCTGTTGGCTGTTCAACATCTCGCCGGAAAAAATTGAAGTGCACGTTCATCCGGAGAGTATTATCCACTCTATGGTCGAATACGCCGACGGCTCGGTGCTGGCGCAGTTGGGCAGTCCGGACATGCGTACGCCGATTGCCAACGGCTTGGCCTGGCCAGAGCGTATTGAAGCTGGCGTAGCACCGTTAGACCTGTTTGCTATTGGCCGACTTCACTTTGAGCGCCCTGACACCGAGCGTTTTCCGTGTTTGCGCCTGGCCGCAGAAGCCTTTAAAACAGGAGGTACCGCACCGGCAGTGCTCAATGCTGCCAACGAGGTCGCGGTGGAAGCTTTTTTACAGGGCAGGGTTCGCTTTACTGACATCCCCGCTATCATAGGCCAAACCCTATCCGCCGTTGCTGCCGTTCCGGCCGACAGCTTTGACATAATTTTCAGTAAAGATTCTGAAGCGCGGCAGTTCGCCTGCGCCTGTGTGACAGAGCTGGCGTGCGAAAATTAGAGTCGGATTTCTACGATAGCCATCATTCCAAGGGGCGCTATGCAAATCATTGAGACCATTCTTTCGCTGGCGCTAACGCTGGGCATTCTGGTGACCATTCATGAATACGGGCATTTCTGGGTAGCCCGCCGTTTTGGCGTAAAGGTTCTGCGTTTTTCGGTGGGCTTTGGTAAACCTTTGTGGTCTTGGTATGACCGCCATGGCACTGAGTTTGCCGTGGCTGCGATTCCGTTGGGTGGCTACGTAAAAATGCTGGACGCCCGCGAAGATCCGGTGCCGGCGGAGCTGATCGATCAGGCTTTTACCTCGAAGTCGCCGTATCAGCGTATTGCCATAGCGGCTGCAGGCCCCGCAGCCAACTTTATTTTTGCGATCGCCGCTTACTGGCTGCTGGCGGTGGTCGGCGTGACCACAGTTGCGCCTATTATCGGCTCGGTAGCGCCGGGCTCGGTGGCTGAGCGGGTAGGCCTTACGCCGGGTATGGAGTTGACGGAAGTTGACGGTCACGGTGTTAACTCTTGGCGCAGCGTTAACATGCGCCTGCTGGAGCGTGCCGGCGAACATGGTACAGTGAGCTTCGCGGTAACCGGCGGCCAGGGCCAAGGCCTATTACAGGGCGAGTTGGGTGGGTGGAGTTTGAGCACCGACACTCCCGACCCGCTCGGCGAATTTGGTATTGTGCCCAATCGCCCGGCTATACCGCCGGTGCTGGGGGTGATCTCTGCAGACGGCCGTGCCAGCGCTGCCGGCCTTCAACCGGGTGATCGCATAATCGCGGTAGATGGCGAACCGGTCGAAGACTGGTTTGGCCTGGTTGAGCATATTCGTAAATCGCCAGAGCAAAGCCTGGTGCTGCGTTTTGAGCGCGAAGGCGCCGAACGCACGCTGAGCATTGTTCCCGCGGCAAAAACCGCAGACGATGGTGAAATCATTGGCTTGATCGGGGCCGGTGTTCAGGTACCGGAATGGCCGGAAGGTAGCCTTCGCGAAATTAGCTATGGTCCGCTGGTGGCGTTTCCGATTGCGGTTGAAGAAACCTGGGCAGATACCCGCTTGACGCTGGTAGCTATCAAGAAAATGCTGACCGGATTGTTGTCGCCAAGCAACCTGAGCGGGCCCATTACCATTGCCCGTGTTGCCGAAGCCAGCGTGAGTTCCGGATTTGAAGATTTTGTGCGGTTTTTGGCCTATCTGAGTGTCAGCCTTGGCGTGCTGAATCTGCTGCCAGTGCCGGTGCTTGATGGTGGCCATATTTTGTACTACACGATCGAGGCGATCCGCCGTAAGCCGGTGTCTGAGCAGGTGCAGGCCGTTGGATTACGAATTGGTATGGCTTTGATACTGACTTTAATGGTGTTTGCTCTTTACAACGACCTTATGCGGTTGTGAGAATTGCGGCTCCTTAGCGCATTAACCAGGCGAAATATTTGAATGAGACTTACTTTTCTAGGTTTAGCCGTTGGCCTGACAGTGGCCACACTCGGTATGAAGCCCGCGCTTGCGGACACATTCACAATATCGGACATTGAAGTTGAAGGCCTTCAGCGCGTATCTGCGGGTACGGTTTTTGGTTCCTTCCCGATCAATATTGGCGAACAGGTTGACGGCGCCGAGCTGGCAGAGGCCATAAAGTCGCTGTTCCGTACAGGCCTGTTTACGGACATCCAGGCCAGCCGCGATTCCGGTGCGCTGATTTTGACCGTGCGCGAGCGCCCGTCGATCAGCGCCATCAAAATTGACGGCAACAAGAATATCGAAACTGATATGCTTACAGACGCGCTTTCGGGGGCAGGCCTCGAAGAAGGCCAGGTATTCCGCCGTGCAACACTTGAACGGCTAGAGCTGGAGATTCTGCGTTCGTACATTGGCCAAGGCCGGTATAATGCCCGTGTTAAAGCCACGGCCAATGAGCTACCCAGCAACCGCGTTGATATCAGTCTGGATATCAACGAGGGCAGTGTTGCCGCGATTCATCACATTAACCTGGTTGGTAACCAGGAATATAGTGATGACGAGCTAAAAGACCTGCTTGAGCTGCAAAGCACCGGCTGGTGGAACTCCATCACTAACTCTGATAAGTACGCCCGAGAGCGTTTGAGTGGCGACCTGGAAACCCTTCGGTCCTTTTATCTAGACCGTGGTTTCCTGGATTTCAGCGTAGAATCCAGCCAGGTGTCCATATCGCCGGACAAGCAAAAAGTGTTCATCGTCATCGCGCTGAACGAAGGCCGCCAGTACACGCTGTCTGACATTCGCCTGCGCGGCAACCTTATTGTGCCGGAGCAGGAACTGCGTGATCTGATCCCGATAAAAGTGGGTGATGTGTTCTCGCGTGCCCAGATGACCGCTATTTCCGAAAGTTTGTCATTCCGTCTGGGTCGGGAAGGTTACGCGTTTGCTGATGTGAACGCGGTCCCCGAAACGTCTGAAGACGGCACCGCAGCGGTGACTTTTTTTGTTGAACCGGGCAAACGCGCCTACGTGCGCCGAGTGAATTTCTCTGGCAACGTGTCGACTCGCGACGATGTGCTGCGCCAGGAAATGACCCAGATGGAAGGCGGCATTGCGTCCTCTGACCGGATTGAATACTCCAAAGTTCAGCTTGAACGCCTGGGCTTTTTCAAAGGCGTGAACGTTGAAACCGTCCCGGTACCCGGCACCGACGATCTGGTAGACGTAAACTACAGCGTTGAAGAGCAGCCCACCGGCAGCTTGTCCGCCTCGGTTGGTTTCTCTCAGGATTCGGGCGTTATCCTTGGTGCCAGCGTGTCTGAAAATAACTTTTTCGGAACCGGCAAGCGGGTATCGTTTGGAGTGAACGTCAGCGACTCTGTTAAAAGTGCCAACGTGTCCTATCTGGATCCGTACTACACGGTTGACGGTGTCAGCCGCGGTTTCAGTGTATTTGCTCGTAAAACGGATTACGAAGAGGAAGATATATCATCCTACCTGCTGGATGAGTATGGTACGCGGGTTACCTTTGGCTACCCCATTGACAGTATTACACGTCTGAATTTTGGCGCAGGTTACACCTTGTCAAAAGTGAAGGAAGGCATTTTCAGCGCCAAGGAAGTGGGCGATTTTATTGAAGAAGAGGGTGACTCCTTCAATAACTTTTTCCTTTTTGGGAGCTGGCGTCAGAGCACTCTGAACCGTGGCATTTTACCGACGGACGGTTACAGCCACTCGTTGTCGCTGGACGTCGCGGTGCCAGGTAGTGATCTGACCTTCTACAAGGTGGGGCACAAAACCGACTTTTACTTCCCGTTGACTGACTCCGAGAGTTGGGTACTGCGTACCCGCACCGAAATCGGCTACGGTGATGGATACGGTGATCGTACGGTTATGCCGTTCTACGAGCATTACTATTCGGGCGGTTTCGGTTCGGTTCGCGGTTTCCGCGCCAACTCGCTCGGGCCCATCGAAACTCCAAATGGGGATCTCCGAGATTTTTCTGACCCCGATCCGTTCGGTGGTAACCTGCTGACCGAAGCCGGCGTAGAGTTGATACTGCCGACACCCTTTGCGGGCGACACTCGATCTATGCGTACCTCGATATTTCTTGAAGGTGGCCAAGTATTCGACACCGACCGTGATTTTGGTCCGAGTTTGGGCGAAGTGCGTTTTTCTGCAGGTATCGGCTTCCAATGGATTACCGCGGTGGGTCCTCTGGCGTTCAGCCTGGCTAAACCGTTGAACGACGAACCCGGTGACGATACCCAAGTATTCCAGTTCTCGTTGGGTCAGACGTTCTAGCGTGTTTTCAAACGAGATTTATCATAAAAATGAAACAAGGAGAAAATCGATGTCCCGCATAACCCTGATTGTGGCTGCGGCCGTAATGGCACTGTCGTTTCCTGCCATCGCCGAAACCCGTATTGGTGTGGTAGATCTGCGCCAGGCCTTGTTTGCTTCGAACAGCGCAAAAATCTTTAGTGAAAAACTGCAGCAGGATTTTGCCGGCGACGAAGTGGCGGTTCGTGAAGCGCAGGATAAGGCGCGGGCCATGCAAGACCGTTTGCAAAAAGACGGCGCCATGATGAACGACAGCGAGCGGGAAAAGCTGGCCGGTGAGTTCCAACAGACCGTGCAACAGTTCAACGCCATGAAACAACGCCTGGACACCACCGTGTCACAGCGCAAACAGGCATTTCTTGAAGCAGCCCGCCCGCAGGTGGATACAGCGGTAAAAGAGCTGCTGGACGAAAACGACCTTGATCTGATTTTACCGAGTGAAGCCGTGGTTTACGTGATACCGGATCTGAACTTGACCGAGAAGCTCCTGGAAAAACTAAACCGTTAAGTCGGGTTGCTATGAACCCTTACCTTAACGGCGTAGTGCCGGGAGACCTGCGATGACAGCACCGTCTTATCTGCTGGGTGATATCGCCCGCGAACTGGGCGCAGACCTGAGGGGTGATCCGCAACAGCGCATCACCGGGCTGGCCACCTTGCAGTGCGCAGGCCCCGAGCAAATCAGCTTTCTGGCGAACCCGTCATACGGCATACACGTTGCCGGCAGTCAGGCTGGTGCCATTATTGTTTCGCCTGAATTCGCTGCTCTGGCCACCTGCAGCACGCTAGTGATGGACAATCCCTATCTGGGCTATGCCCATTTAAGCCATTGGTTTGATACCACGCCGAAAGCCCCTGCCGGCGTTCATCCCAGTGCGGTGATTGATCCCTCCGCCAGCATTGGGTTTGGGGCCAGTGTTGGCGCCCTAGTGGTCATTGAAGCCGATGTAGAAGTTGGTGAAGGCGTGATTGTCGGCCACGGCTGCGTGATCGGCGCGCGCACCCGTATTGGGCGCGACAGCCTTCTGCGACCCCGGGTTACTTTGGCGCACGACGTGGTCATAGGGCAGCGTTGCCACATTCTCAGCGGCGCGGTTATTGGCTCGGACGGCTTCGGTTTTGCCAATGAGCGGGGTGTTTGGCACCGCATTGCACAGATTGGCCGGGTAGTTCTGGGTAATGATGTAGAAGTGGGCGCTAACACCACCATTGACCGCGGAGCGTTGGACGACACGGTGATTGGCGACGGCGTAAAACTTGATAACCTGATTCAGATCGCCCATAACGTTCACATAGGCGATCACAGCGCGATGGCCGCTAAAGTGGGTATTTCCGGAAGTACCCGAATTGGCAGCCACTGCGTATTCGGCGGCGTGACCGGCGTGGCCGGACACCTGACCATCAGCGATGGTGTGCATCTGACTGGTATGACAATGGTCACCGGCAATATCAGCGAACCGGGCGTGTATTCATCTGGTACTGGCGCACAATCGAACCGTCAGTGGCGCAAAAACGCAGTGCGTTTCCGTCAGCTGGACGCCATGGCCAGACGGCTAAGAGAATTGGAAAAGAAATCAGAGGGCTGAGGCCGATCAACATGATGTACATTAATGAAATTCTTGAATACTTGCCGCACCGCTACCCGTTTTTGCTGGTGGACCGGGTAACTAACCTTGAAAGCGGCAAGTCCATCAAGGGCTACAAAAATGTCTCGTTTAACGAGCAGTATTTTGAAGGCCATTTTCCTGACAACCCGATTATGCCGGGCGTGTTGATTATAGAGGCCATGGCTCAGTTGTCCGGTATTCTGGGTTTTGTCACTGTAGGCCGCAAACCGGCTGATGGCCTTGTGCTATATTTGGCCGGTGCCAGCAAGGTGCGTTTTAAGCGCCCGGTGTTGCCAGGCGACCAGCTTTGCATGGAGTCTGTCGTTGTTTCGACCAAGCGCGGCATCTGGAAATTCGAGTGCCGTGCCCTGGTTAATAACGAAGTGGTCTGTATCGCAGAAATCTTGACTGCGGAGCGAGAAGTCTGATGGCAATACGTAACTGGTCCGGTGTGCATCCCCAGGCAATTGTTGATGCCTCAGCCAGGCTTGCAGATAACGTGACCGTTGGCCCCTGGAGTTACATAGGCCCGGATGTGGAAATCGGGGAAGGCACCGAAATCATGTCCCACGTGGTCATCAAAGGACCGACCGTTATCGGTCGCAACAATCGAATTTTTCAGTTTTCCAGCGTTGGCGAAGAATGCCAGGATAAAAAGTACGCTGGCGAGCCTACCCGCCTGGTGATTGGCGACAACAACACCATCCGTGAAAACTGCACCGTGCATCGCGGTACCGTGCAAGATCAGGGTGAAACCCGCATTGGCAACGGCAATCTGCTGATGGCGTATGTGCATGTTGCCCACGACTGCGTGCTGGGCAACAACACCATATTGGCCAATTGCACCACCTTGGCCGGCCACGTAACCCTGGGTGACTACGCCATACTGGGCGGCGGCACCATGGTGCATCAATTCTGCCACATTGGCGCCCACAGCATGGCGGCTGGTGGCAGCATCGTGCTGAAAGACATACCGGCATACGTTATGGCCAGCGGCCAGTCTGCGCAGCCCCACGGCATGAATGTGGAAGGCCTGAAGCGCCGCGGTTTTGGTAAAGACATTCTGGTCAGTCTGCGCAGAGCCTATAAGGTGATTTATCGCCAGGGGCTGACCACCGAGCAAGCCATCAAAGCGCTGGAAACCGACTTTGCCGACGTGCCAGAAATTACACCATTGATTGAATCGCTACGCCGAGCCGATCGCGGCATCATTCGCTGAACGGGTAGGCTGACATTGCAAAACCCCGAATCCTGCATCACCTTTGGCATCATTGCCGGTGAAGCCTCTGGTGATATCCTCGGTGCAGGACTGATTCGGTCCCTGCGCAAACGCTACCCCAACGCCCGCTTTGCCGGTATCGGCGGTGAAGAAATGATGGCCGAAGGCTTCCAGTCCCTGGTGCCTATGGAGCGTTTGAGCGTTATGGGTCTGGTAGAAGTGCTGGGCCGTATCGGTGAGCTGGTGCGCATTCGCCGCCGCCTGCTGGATTTCTTTCTGACCACCCCCCCTGCGGTGGTGATCGGTATCGATTCCCCAGATTTCACTTTGGCCGTAGAGCGCCGCTGCCGCGAGGCCGGCATACCGGCGGTGCATTACGTCAGCCCATCGGTGTGGGCCTGGCGTAAAAAGCGCATCTTCAAGATCGCCAAATCCGTTGACTTAATGCTGCCCCTGTTTCCGTTCGAAACCGACATCTATCACCAGCACAATATACCCGTGGCCTTTGTTGGCCATCCTCTGGCGGACCGCATACCCATGCGGCCAGATACCGCCCAGGCACGGGCAGACTTGGGGCTGGAATTCGACAAGCCCGTTCTGGCCATATTGCCAGGGAGCCGTGGGGGAGAAGTCGAGCGCCTGGGCACGCTCTTTCTAGAAGCTGCGCGCTGGTTGCAGCAGCGCATCCCCGATTTGCAACTGGTAATCCCTTGCGCCAACCGTGAGCGCGAAAAGCAGATTCGTGACATCACTGAAGCTCTGGAGCTGAGCTTGCCAGTGACCATTGTGAAAGGCCGTTCCCGGGAAGTCATGGCGGCTTCTGATGTGGTATTACTGGCTTCTGGCACCGCTACTCTGGAAGCCATGCTGCTGAAAAAGCCTATGGTGGTAGGTTACCGGCTCAGCGACTTCAGTTACAAAATACTGTCGCGCATGGTGCAGATACCCCACATCGCCTTACCTAACTTACTCGCTCGTCAGGAACTGGTGCCAGAACTGCTGCAAGACGCCGCTACGCCGGAAGCGTTAGGCGCCGCCGTGTTCAGCCAGCTTGAAGACACCTCAAAGCGCGAGCAGCTGATTGAAGCTTTCACTGAACTGCACCTGACCCTGCGGCAGAACGCTGATGAGCAGGCGGCCACGGCCATTGCGGCCCTGCTGGAAGAACGCTATGACCACAAGGCGCGATTGCTTGAAACTTGAAAGTGCAGGGGCGTCTGATTATGGCCATTAAAGCCCCCTTTCCACCGTTTGTGTGTGACTACCAGGGCGAACTTCTGGCCGGCGTTGACGAAGTAGGGCGTGGCCCCCTGATCGGCGCGGTCGTTACCGCCGCTGTGATACTGGACCCGGCCCGGCCCATAAAAGGCCTGGCAGATTCGAAAAAACTCAGCGAGAAAAAGCGCAACCAGCTGTTCGACGAAATCATTGAAAAAGCCACCGCCTGGAGCCTTGGGCGCTGCGAAGCCGCAGAGATTGATCGCCTGAACATCTTCCAGGCCACCATGGTGGCCATGACCCGCGCCGTTGAGGGTCTAAACCCGCAACCCGAGTACGTGTTGGTGGATGGTAATCGCTGCCCTGATTGGCGCTGGCCCGCTGCGGCTGTGGTGAAAGGCGATATGCGAATAGCCGCCATCAGCGCTGCATCCATTCTGGCGAAAGTAACCCGGGACCGCGAATTACAGGCGCTAGACCAGCAATACCCGGGATACGGCCTGGCGCAACACAAAGGCTACCCAACCGCGGCGCACATGGAAGCGTTGGCGCGCCTCGGCGCCACGCCCCAGCACCGACGCTCGTTTCGCCCGGTCAGGGAAGCACTGGACGCCGTCGGCGACTTTAATCCCGACGCACAAGACGATTTGTTTGTATAAGGCGTTGACAACCCACCGGCCGGGTATTAGTATACGCGCACATTGATTGAGGCGAGTTTGAAAAGCGCTTCACCAATACCAGTTTGATGCGGGATGGAGCAGTCTGGTAGCTCGTCGGGCTCATAACCCGAAGGTCGTAGGTTCGAATCCTGCTCCCGCTACCATATAGTAGAAAAAAGGCGGATCGGTGAATCACTGATCTGCCTTTTTTTGTTTGTGTCTTTCAAAATTCCCTTGTGCTCTTGGTGTGTGAACCGCTTTTAAAGCCCCATGCAGTTAGCGTAGTAAGTAGTGGTTGCAGGCCAGTCTGAGAAAATCCCGATTACACCCACATCCTGAGCCAGCACATTTGGCGTTCAACTCCGGCACGGCCACGATGTTGGTGGTGGTGTGCAGATCATTCTGGGCGTGACGGCAGACTAATTCCCGGTCTTTGGTGAAGGCGACGTCGCACTCGACAATTCCGGCCCCCATTCTGGCGGCTGCTATATAGGATTCGCGGGTATGTTCAGGAACCTGCAGCGGCGCTCCCCGGTGGGCAATAGAGAAATCTGACGGTGCCAACAGCTTTGTTTCACAAGCCTGCAGCGTGTTTTTCAGTGCGCCGGCATCCATGTCATTGATCAGGAAGTAAGGCCGGGGGCCAAGCTGAACCAACGTTTGGCTGTTTTCGGTGGTCGCCGCTTGGTTTTCATTAGCCATGGTATTGGTGGTGCTGCAGCCGGATAGCATCGCTAGCGAACCGATGAGCAGGGGAAGGGTAAACGCGAGTTTCATCACAGAGTCCTTTTATTGTTTGGTTGGGCGCCATCGCGGTTATTATTTCCTGATCTTTTGAATAATAGGGCGATCTGTTGTTACGAGACATCGGCACCCAAGACGTGCTAATTTCTCAATCGTTGCTTCTACGTACCCGTTGATGGCAAATAGAAGCCGAGGATTTAACACCTCCTTTTTCGTCAATCATAACTATAAGTCCAATAGGGCGAAGGAAATGTTCATGCGAATTTTAAAATATGCAGTTGCCGTATCCATGCTGGCGGTTGCGCTCCCCTTGAGCGCGCAACAACTCTCGATCGCTACCGGCGGCACCGGCGGCGTTTATTATCCTATCGGCGGTGGTTTTGCCGAAATGATAAACAATCATATAGAAGGTGCCAAGGCGACTGCTGAAGTAACCGGCGCCTCGGTTCAAAATATGGGTCTGATCATGCGCGGGGATGTGGACCTTGCGTTGGCGCTGGCAGATACGGTGTATCAAGCGTACACCGGCACTGAGAATTTTGAGGATCGTCAGATCGAGAACATCCGTGCGTTGGCGTCGGTATATCCTAATGCCATACAGCTGGTGACGCTGGCGGAATCTGATATCGAGTCGATTGCTGATCTGAAAGGCAAGCGCGTGTCAGTGGGCGCACCGGGCAGCGGCACCGAGCTCAATGTGCGGGCGCTACTGGAAGCGAATGGCATTAGCTACAGCGATTTCACGCCGCAGCGTTTTAACTTCAATGAAACCGCCAATGCGATTCGCGACGGTGATATCGACGCCGGTTTCTGGAGCGTAGGCCCGCCGACCAGTTCCATTCTCAACCTTGCCGCGACACGCGACATTCGCCTGATTAGCCTCTCCGGTGAAGAGGTCGCCAATGCCCGGGAAGAAGTTGCGGTCTTTTCGCCGTACAAGCTGGCAGCAGGTATGTATGACGGTATGGATGAAGCTGTTCAGACCATTGGCATTCCCAATGTACTCGTCGTCAATGCTGATATGGACGAAGAACTGGCTTATCAGTTGACCAAATTGCTGTTTGAAAATACTGACGAGCTGATTGCTGTTCACCCTGCGGCGAACGACACCACCGTAAAATTCACCATGGATTCCACGCCGGTGCCGCTGCATCCAGGTGCACTGCGTTACTTTGAAGAGGTTGGAGCTACGATTCCCGATCGTCTGCGCCTCTAAACCTTGGATGGTTAAATGGCTATGCAAAGACAACGCGGCACGGCTGGGTCACGTTTGGCGTTAGCCAAGCGCTGGCTGACAGCCCTGTTGATGATTTGCTTACCACTGGCCGTAGCGGGGGCTTCCCCCGCTCCGGAGGTTTCCCCTGACCGCCTGCAAGTCGTTACCGAGCATGGTGAAATGTTGGTCGATATCGCCGTTCCGCCCGGAATGCGTTGGTGTATTGAGTGGAACCACTCGGTGAAAGGGTTCACCGTTCTGGACTGCTATCAAAACGTTGCTGGTGTGATGCAGTTAGAACGTAGCCACCAACCTGATTTTGCGGCGGGCTTAGGGCATACGGTAGGGCGGGGTGAGCAAGTCTCCGACGGAAAAGGCGGCTACTGGATCAATGCAATTGACGAACCAGTCCCCAATAATCGATACGTTTTGCGTGTGGGCGCTGAGGCCGTGAATCATCGCGTGGTATGGCGGGAAGGCGATCAGCGTCGGGAAGTGAGTCTAAGTGCCCGCGCCGCTGGGCAACGCGCCACTATTCAATTGATCGAACCCACACCGCCACCGCCTGCGTGAATTATAAGTAAGCCAGACAACGTCTGACGAGGAATCTATGAACGAATCCAAGCAACCGCCAACCGCGATGCCGAGGGTGAACGTGATTCAACCCCGCACGGTGCTTTGGGCCATCACTTTCGTAGCGGTGGGTCTTTCCCTGTTTCAACTCTACGCTGCGGGTATTCAGCCCTTCGGGCTGTTTTATCAGCGCAGTATTCACCTCGCATTGATCATGATGCTGGCGTTTTTAATGTTTCCAGCCTTCGGCCCAACCCGTAAGCGTGGGGTAGTGGGGTGGGGGCTGGACGTGATGTTTTTGGCCGGTGCGGTACTGACGGGCGGCTATTTAGTGCTCAACCTGGATGAGATTTTCAGTCGTGCTGGTTTTTGGAGCAGCACCGATATTCTGGTTGGCTGTATCGCCACGGTGACGGTGCTAGAAGCCAGCCGCCGTGCGGTAGGGTTCAGTATGACCGTGATTGGTCTGCTGGCGATTGTGTACGCGTTTGCTGGGCCGCGGGGTGAGCTGCCGTGGTTGGGCGAGTGGATGCCGGGTATTCTGGAGCATCGGGGCTATACCATTGATCGTGTCGCCGGTCAGCTCTATCTGGGGCAAGAGGGTATCTTTGGCCTGCCGCTCGGTGTAGCGGCTACCTATATCTTTATTTTTGTATTGTTTGGGGCCTTCTTGGAGTGCACCGGTGCGGGCAAATTCTTTATTGATATGGCCTATGCGGCCACCGGTCGCCAGCGCGGCGGGCCAGCTAAGGCGGCGGTGTTAGCCTCGGCGGGTATGGGGTCTATTTCCGGCAGTGCGATGGCCAACGTGGTCACCACGGGTGCCTTTACCATTCCACTGATGAAGCGGCTGGGCTATCAGCCCAAACAGGCGGGCGGGATCGAAGCGGCGGCCTCTACCGGCGGGCAGATTATGCCGCCGTTGATGGGCGCGGGCGCCTTCCTGATTGCTGAGTACACCCGTACGCCGTACTTGGATATTGTCAAAGTCAGTATTCTGCCCGCGATTATGTATTTCGCCACGGTTTATCTGTTTGTGCACATCATTGCCCTTAAGCAGGGTATGCAAGGGCTGCCCAAAGAAGAACTGCCGCAAATGCATCAGGTAATGAAAGATGGCTGGCACTTCCTGCTTCCGCTAGCCATGCTGGTTTGGCTGCTGGCGATGAGTATGTCGCCGATGCGGGTTGGTTTCTACGCGGTGGTGACAATAGTGGCGGTAGCCGTGTTGCGTTACTCAGTGTGGTTTTTTGTCCTGGCGCCCTGGCAGGGGAAGCCGGTGACCGTTACAGCCGTCAAAGATATTATGCGTGCCGGCTTGGCCAAGCTTGTAGAAGGCTTGGAGCTAGGTGCGCGCAACGCGGTGGCGGTGTCTATGGCGTGCGCGGTCGCTGGGATTATCGTCGGGGTGGTGGGCTTGACCGGCTTAGGTCTGAAATTCTCCGCCATGATGCTGGCCTTCTCTGGCGGCAACCTTGTCTTAGCCTTGGTGATGGTGTTGTTGGCCAGCCTGGTTCTTGGTATGGGGCTGCCTGTCACCGCCAGCTATATCGTATTGATTGTGCTTGTTGGGCCTGCATTGACGGCTGAGTTCGGTGTGCCGCTTTTGGTCGCGCACTTGGTGGTGTTTTGGTACTCCCAAGACTCCAACGTAACGCCGCCAATAGCCTTGGCAGGATTTGCCGGGGCGGCCATTGCGGGCAGTAAACCGATGGAAACGAGCTTCCAGGCGTGGAAGTTTGCCAAAGGGCTTTACTTGATTCCGCTGTTTATGGTCTTTAATCCAGAAATCATCATGGGCGGCCCCGTGCTTTTGGTGGCTTGGAACGCAGTCATTGCCATTCTGGCATTAGGGGCCTTTGCTGCAGCCTTGGAAGGGTATCTGTTTACCAGGATGTCGTGGCTGCCTCGTTTGGCTATTACCGGGGCAATTTTTGGTGTGTTTTACCCCAATCTGATGACTGAAATTGCCGGTGTGGTGGTGATGATGTTTGTCATTTCTGCTAACTGGCTGGCGAGCAAGCGCGAAGCAACCGCAACAGCAGTAAGTGGTTAATCGCTACTAGGCGATGAGTGCGTAAGATAGATTTATTGCTTGAAAAGCCCAGACCCGCAATTTACCGGTCTGGGCTTTTGTGTTTTTTGCCGGAATTTTCTTTTTGGCTGCGAGCGAAGCGTTCTCTGTATTGGCTCGGTGTCAGCCCGGTTTGTTTCTGGAACATCCGGCGAAACGCACTGATATCTTCATAGCCAACTTGCCAAGCTATCCGCTCGATGGTTGTTGCGGTGTTTTCCAGCTTTTCCCGCGCTTTATGAACCCGTTGCTGCTGCAGGTATTCCGCCGGTCGCAGCTGTGTGGCTTCTATAAAACGACGGATGAACGTTCGCTCCGTAAGCGCGGCCATCGCCGCCATTTGCGCAATGTTTAATGGCTGATCATAGGCTCGGTGAATATGATGTTGCACGTGAAGGATGGCCCGGTCGTTGTGGTCCAGCACGGGCATGAAACTGCGGTAGTAGCTTTGACACGGGCTTAATCTACGTTGTATCCGTGCCTCATCACAATGCTGTGAAGTTTATTCATAGCGTTCAGGCCTTCCCGGCCTGTTAAGGATTGCCAGCGTCGGTTGCCAGTATTTGGGCCTGACGCTGGCTTTTTTATTCTGCAGGCGCTTGTCTACGCACTGTTCTTCGTCGTTGAGTATCACCACGCATTCCAGGCATTGAATGCATTCGTCGTAATCAATTCTTCCGTCTTTGCGAATGGCGTTAATGCCGCAGGCGTTCTTGCAATGCTGGCAAGGGGTGCCGCACAACTCCACCCGGTCCAGCCAGCTGAGAAGCCTTAGCCGGCCGATGATCGCCAATCTGGCGCCCAATGGGCACAGGTAGCGGCAATAGAATTTGTTGATAAACATCCCAATCACCCGCAACCCGACGGCGTAAACCACAAACGGCCAGTGACGTACAAAAAGCAAGGTGATGCTGGTTTGAAGGGTTCCAATTCGACCAGCTTTTCCGCCAGCGTAAGAGAGTAAAAAGCCGTGCCCAGCAAGCCGATCAGAATAGGGTACTTGATCAGAATCAGGCGACGATGTTATCGCTCTGGCACTTTGATCTGGCGCAGGCGAAGCTTTTCGCCCAGCCAGGCGGCCATCTCCTGAAGTGCACCAAACGGGCACAACCACCCACAGAACAGGCCGCGGCCCCAAATGAACAGGCTGATAAAGGTATACACCCATAAAATGAAAATAATGGGGTCGAGTAGAAACACATTGAGAGAAAAACCATCCCAGATCGCCAGAAAAAGCGTGTAGATATTAACCACCGACAGCTGGCCCTGAGCGAAAAAGCCAATGTAAAACAGGGTAAAAAACACAAACCCCCAGCGAAACCGGGCTCGCGTTCATCCATAAACGACGGAGCAGGTTCTACCGTTTCAAACAAATCCGCGTTGAAGCGAACAGGCACATCCATAATGATGCTGTCTCGCACCAGATGGTTACGGGCAAGTTCGATGTGAAAATTCAACGTGGCATCGGCACCGGGGCTAAAACCGGCGCTTCCACCCATGCGGAAGAAGTTCTGTGCCGCCAGATCCGGCATGCCGGCGGCCTGAAGCTCCAGACCTTGGCCGGATAGGTTCAGGTCGCGCATTTCCACGGACAGCCCGTTCTGAATCAGGCTAATCCGCTCTGGATTACTGCCGGGTATAAAGCTTTCGGATACATGGGGAAAGGCTCCGCCGGACAGCACCAGCATTACCTGCGCGCCCGGGTCTATATAAGCCATTAGCTTTCGATAGCCCTCGTCTCCCAGCAGGTTGCGGCCTACCATAGGGGCGTTGATATAGCCGAAGAACAGCTCGGTGAAGGGTTCGTCGTCAGTCCTTTCAAAATCCTGGGGATAGTCCGCAAGTGGGCGGCCGAGCTCTGATTCAATGGCATCACGGCTTAGCTGCCAATGGCCAATGTAGCCGCGTTCAAGCAGCTGTTGCCAGCTGAGCCTTTCAAAGAAGTCTGGTTTTGCCCGTGTTTGTGCGGCCTGCACAAAATCCGCCAGTTTGTTGCGGGCCACTTTTAAAGCCGATGAAATTAAGGTGTCATTGATAATAAGAACGGAAGCAGTGGCTTTGCTGACACCGTCAAAATACACCGTATTTCCGTCACTGGTTCGCCCCGGCCGGCCGGTATTGGATGTGTTTATAATGATCTGTTCCCGCAGTGACTGCCCTTTGTATTGATTAACAAAGTCGAACAGAGGTTCTTCTCCCAGGCCGTGCAAAAACACCGGTTCGTGATGATTCAGCACTTTTACGCCGGTAAAGCGGCCACGGGTGTCCATGCCGACCAGCATGCTGATGGGCTGGCCGGCGAATCCCTGAAGCCGGCTTAAATCAGTCGACTCATAGGCATAGCCCAGTAGTTCTTGCAGCTGGTAAACGGGATAAACTGGAAAGTCTGCTAATTTATCTTCAATAACCGTTGCCGACGGAAACAGTTCCTGTATCAGCGCTTTTTTGTCTTCGGAGAGTTCAGCCTGAGCTGTGGAAAAACAGGCAAAGAAGCAAATAATAAGGAGCGTGATGCGCCCGACCATGGGTTACTCCTGTTATTTTTCTAGTAATAGGTCCCATGCTATTGGATTTGGGTTTTGGTTCAATGCGACCTCAGAGTCAGCCATCTGCTACTTTACGACTACTTTTGTTATTTTTTAGAAAAGAGACGCTGATTAGTCCAGGCGAGTGTCTTTTGGCTAATAGTGTCCCCGGCCCCGCAGACCCCGTCCGGATGGGGCGCCGCGAAACGGGTTGAGAATCCGAAAGCAGTGGGTGTCAATGTCGGCTTAATAGATTGCGCGCTTTTCCACTAGCCAGCTTGTATTGTTACCCATAGTTGGCGTTATTATAGACATTAACCCAGACGTTGGTTAGGCAGTTAACGGTGAAATGATGACCAGTCGCCCCGAACAAAAAGTCAGTTTGACAGGCAATTTTGTTGCATTGCTTGGATTGATTTTTGTTGTCTGGACATTGGTATCCGTTGCCCTCCCAGAACAGGGGAAACCGGTTGCAACCGACGTTACGTTGGGTGACTGGCAGGGCACGGCGGAATCAACCGAGGGGGCATCTTCTCCCGGGGATGCGATACCTCTGCCTCCCACTATCGGCTTTCCGTCTCTGGCACTCACTTCCCATGCCCTGCACCTTTTGGCCTTTGAACGGCCTCCTTCACGACTTCTCAGTTACCCCGGCCAGTCACAGGCGCCGCCCTCACTGCTTTAGACATTTGCGAACACCCGGATTTTACTTGCCTGTATCTGGGCAGGTTGTGTCTGACGGAATGATCTTTAGTAATGAGGAATTACCATGAGCAATCAACTGCATGTTATGGCTGAACAACCGGTCAGTGCCCGTTACCGGCTTGCGTCTCGGGCGCAAAATACCCTTGCCCACGACGATCTGGCAACAGAACTGCTGAAAGACTTTAACAGGCAAAACCCGCTAACCGTCCGCTCATCAGAGGATATCCACGCGATCGGGAAAAAGCTGGAACTGTCCGGAGAAACCTTGTGCGTGGTTATTAATCGCAAGGATGATGTGATCGGAATGCTGCACATGAAGGATCTGATCGGTTCGTTACCCATGAGCCTTGCCAGCCAGCGTGGAAGTTCCATCGCTGACCTGGTGGCACAGGATGTTATGCGGCCGGTTTGGAGCCTGCCAACGATTGGTTTCAATAAACTGCAAAGCCTGACCGTCGATGACTTGCTGTCCACCTTCAGGGAGTTGCATTCGGACTATCTTCTGGTAATAGAAACGGTTGCCGGTGAAGAGGATAAAGTTGTCCGCGGGCTTTTGTCTGCTGACGAGCTCAGCCGGCGCCTTGGTGTTCGGGTGAACACCACACCTCGTCCTGAGTCATTCTCTGACATCGTTCATGCTGTTCGGCAAACCCTGGGGTAAAACGTCCCATGGCGGTGCACCTGATGCGCCGGCCATCCTAAAAAAGGCAGACCAGTCATTTACTGGTCTGCCTTTTTTACGTTTGGGATAGCAGTGAAAATCGCGGCACACTTATTCAACCGTTCGTTGTCCGCTCAAGCGCCCGGCACCAATTGCGAAAAATAGACAATTCTGCAGGGTCGGTAGTCTTTAATCCCGATGGCACCCACTATTTTGTCGCCAGAAGACGAATGGCACTGGCCGCAGCAGAGGTTCGGTTTTCAGCGCCGAGTTTGCGAAAAATCTGCTCCAGATGCTTGTTCACGGTGCGCGGGCTCATGTCCAGAATTTGTGCTATTTCCCGGTTGGTTTTGCCATTGGCAATCCACAGCAATACGTCTGATTCGCGCAGGGTCAGCTGGAATCGCTCCCTTAAAGCTGCAGTGGCGCTGGACTTGTTCTGCGGCGTTTTCAGCCGCAGCAGGTATTCTCGCCCGTCCACCAGAGCCAGGTATTCCACCGAGTGTTGGGTGTCTAAGGCATTCAGCTGCATTTGATGCCCCGGGTCTGGGTTGTGGCTAAGCCACTCCGCGAGTTTGGCGCGAATGGGCTGGAAGTCCGGATGACAGGTGTCCAGCAGGCAGCGGCACACCTGTGGCGTGCCCCATAGAAGATTTCCGTCCCGGTCCACCGCAAACAGGTTCTGGCCGGCTGTGTCCAGAACGCTGCGTGCGCTTCGTGCCATCCGTGCATTGGCCAGGTGCACGTCCATGCGCGCCAGTAATTCGGCGGTGTTGATGGGTTTTGTGACGTAATCCACTCCGCCGGAGTTCAGGCCCATGACCACGTGTTCGGTGTCACTCAAACCGGTCATAAAAAGGATGGGCACATCGATGAAGGCGGGGTTTTCCTTAAGGCGCCGGCAGGTTTCGAAGCCGTCCATGTTTGGCATCAGGGCGTCCATAAGTACCATATCCGGGGTGATATTCTGGCTGATGTTCAGGGCCTGGCTGCCTTCGAGGGCCACGAGCACAGTCATGCCCGCTTCCTCGAGGGCATCGTTGATCATGCGGATGGAGTCGACGGCATCGTCAACAACCATTACGACCGTTTTCCGGTCATCATGAAGTTTCATGTTCGGCTACCTTGAGGAGTTCAAGAATTTTCTCAAACTGAAAGTCGTTGGTGAGGCTAGTCAGCTCACGAGTGAAAGGTTCTTCTGCCTCACCGCTGTGTTTCAATCCATGAAGGGCTTCCCGCAAGCCTTTGCGGTGGCCTATTCTTGCCAGATTGGCCAGTTCCTGGCGGTGCGCTTTATCGGGCAGCGCCAAGGTGCCTGTCTCTGGTGAGGGAATTGCGGCCAGCGGTTCAGCACTTTTTTCGAACCGCCAGTCCAGCGCCAGCATCTGGGCAATGGTGTCCAGCAGCAGATTCAGACGTACCGGTTTGATGATATAGCCGTCGTTCAGTTTTGGAGAGTCTGCACGATCGCAGCCTTCGCTGGCGTCAGCAGACACCATTAACACGGGCATGCTGTGCTGGTCTGTCCGCAACTGCTGCAACACTTCCCAGCCGCTATAACCGGGCATGGAAACATCCAGAAGTATCAGGTCGGGTCACTCTGTTCTAGCGGTTTCCAGCACGTGCAGGGCGTTGCCAATATCGCGGATTTCAAACCCGAGGGGGGACAGCATTGCGCGGATAACCTGGCGGTGAGAGGCGTCGTCTACCAGCAATACCTTGAGCCGGGTGCCGTGATAGCCGTAAATCCGGCGGGCAGGGGCCATGATGGAGTGAGGGCTGGAGCTGTGTAGGCTTGACAGCATCAGGCTCACCTTGAACACACTGCCCTGGCCGGGTTCACTTTCAACGGCAATATCGCCGCCCATCATTTCCGTCAGCAGGCGGGTGATGGTCAGGCCAAGGCCTGTTCCGGTTCGGCTTTGGCCCGGGGTTCGGATGCGTTCGAAGGGCCGGAAGATTCGTTCGATGTTATCCGGGGCAATGCCTTCACCGGTGTCCCTTACGGTAAATTCCGCTACCTGGCTGCGGTAACGCAGGGTCAGGGAAACGCTTCCGCGGTCGGTATACTTGATGGCGTTAGAGAGCAAATTGATCAGAATCTGGCGTAGGCGTTTTTCGTCCGTTGTCACCCTTTCGGGCAGGGGAAGCGGGCAGTGATAGGTAAACACCAAGCCTCTCTCTTCTGCCTGTAAACGGAACATGGTGACCAGCTGTTCCATCAGCAAGTCGATGCGAACCTGGTCCCTGTGCAGATCAAGCCGGCCGGCTTCGATTTTGGGAATGTCTAGCAGCCCTTCAATCAGGTCAGCGAGGTATTCACTGCTGCGGCGGATTACCCCCAGAGCTTCCTTGCGATGGGCTGGTACCGATTCGTCGTTTTCCAGAAGTTGGGCGTAGCCCAGAATAGCATTGAGCGGCGACCGGAGTTCGTGGCTGATTCCGGTCAGATAGCGACTTTTTGCCCATTGGCTGCTTCTGCGTGCTCCTTGGCTTGTTGCAGCGCCTGGTCGGTGCGCTCGTGGGCAACAATTTCTTCCATTAAGAGTCGTGTTTGCCGTTCGGATTCCTCCTCCGCCACAACCCGGCTGCCATGGGCCAGCACAAACAGCCAGCAGATGATCCCGGTGACAATCAAAAGGATAAAGAACACTTTCCAAAGGGTGGCAGATAACAGCAAGGCCTCTGTTGCTGATGCTACGGGTGTTTTGTAGTGGATCAGCGACAACGGCGCTGTTGTGCTTACATGTTGGTAGGCCACTCCAAACTGGGAATCGCCCCCCGAACCCAAACAATATCTTGAAACTCTTCTCTTTCGTCCATAAAGCGGAACCACCCCAGGTAATTGTCCACGTGGGCCGTTCCGACACCGTGGAAGCGCTTAAGCCAACCCTTCCAGCGTTGGGTAAAATTGTTCAGGGTCTGAATGTGGTAAACACCCTCAATAACCCGGCTGTTATCCTGCGCAATCAATCGCTTATGCTCAAGATGGTTAAACGTCTTGTAACTATTCAGCTCATATCTGCCACGATCATTAAAATTGAGTCTCATTGGTATCCATAAACGCAGGCTTTTACCCTGAAAGAGTAAAGCCAGAGCCTCTGTGGCTGATACCCCCTGCTTGCGACACGTTGACAGGTAACTGCGAACGCGACAAAAGATCTTCGCCCCCGTCATGGATCGAAAACAACCGGATATTTTCTGCTGCACTTTCGTCATGCGCAGGTCATTCTCCCCCTGATTGTTGGTGAAGGGGACGTACTCGATATCCATGAAACGCAGAACGTCGTGCTCAAAGTTGCGCAACCTTTCCAGCAAGTTTCGGGCTTTTGCTCGTTTTAGCCTGCCTCGTTTCCCTGCCTCTCGCAGGCTTACATCGGGTGGTGGACATTCACTATCTGCCTCTTCGAGAACTTGTCGATAGCGCTGTCGCCACCGTCCAGCGTCAGTGGCTGGCAAGAAGAAGGGCAAGACGCCCATCTCGTCCATGGCCTCGGTGCCACGCTTGGTGTGGGGATAGAGCAGCGTTAATGCGCTATTGGACGCGCAGTGCAACCAGTGGCGCTTCCCGTCCAGGTTGATGCCGGTCTCATCAACATGCATGAGATCAGACTTGGCGAGCTGAGCTTTCGCCCACTGCTCGAAATGATCCAGCTTCTCGTAGGCCTCTTTGTTGAAATTGAAGACAGAGCCAGCACTGACCGGAATGCCCATCTGCTCCTGAAAGTGGTCACGGATTCGGTCATAGGGCAACAGCTGAAACTGCGACATATAGACTGCATTGGCCTTGATGCCGATGCCATACTGAACCGACCGACTGACCCTGTCCGGAAAGGCAGCAACAAATCGATTCCCCTGGTCGTCTTTAATAACCTGTGCTCGGTATTCAGTCACGAATCGCGCGATATCAATATCGATGACCTGCCGTGTTTCATAACCGTCCTCTTGATACCGCCGTCCTTTTGGCAGAGAGCGTCGATCGACTTTCAGCGCTTTCACGGCATCAGGATCATCGACTGGCCGCAAGGTGGTTCCGATACGCCCCTTCTGTCCGCCAGGCTTGCTATTGCTGGAACCCTTTCTGGAAGATTTGTCACGGTTCGGATCCGTTGAGGGCGGCTTACGACTATTTTTACTATTGAGCGTCGTGCGGTTGAGCAGGAGCGCCACCAAAACGAGCAGCACTTCCAGAGCGGCCTTGAATGAAGGCGACAGGTCACGCTCTTTCTCAAGAAGGTTCTTGACGGAGGCGATTGCCGAATCAACGTCGATGTTGTCTATTTTCAATGTCTACCCGCACCGGAATGGCTTTGTAAGACAGCCATTATCGCACGGGTTGCGTAAACCGCTGAAGGTTGCCACCCATTCCACCTGAAGCCTGCCACCCGGACCGGAGCAAGGCTGCCACCCATCGGAGCGTAGCGACGCGGGGGTTTCATTGTTACTCCGAAGCCGTGGTGCCCG